>ENA-ORBV01000883-ORBV01000883.1-microbial-mat-metagenome-genome-assembly--contig:-NODE-883-length-68418-cov-9.318023_pt1 | contig 68418 bp, 67 predicted proteins | sample MGYA00237777_ERZ505514 | MGnify/ENA primary metagenome ERZ505514 (study PRJEB26160, sample SAMN06269048) | microbial mat metagenome | isolation source: Oligotrophic lake microbial mat | place...
CGGACTCACACCGCTACATCAAGAGGAACGATTATCGGCGACTCGTTCACAACGATTTCGGATTCGTCCTCGAAGTACAGCTCGAGCGCCTCGACCAGGTTAGACCTGGCTTCCTCAACAGTCTCACCCTGGCTCGCCACCTCGACCTCCAGACACCGCGCCACGTACCAGTCGCCCTCGTGAGTAACCGCAGCTGTCAGTCGCATGATCGAATCCTACCGACACCAGCATGTGTCGTTGTCGAACCGACAACGACGAGTGGACCTCAGCGCGCTGCTCTCAAACCTTTCACCACAGGTGTTGGACCTTTGGAAACAGCCGATTCCGACCATTCTCCCGAGTCCACCACAACCTGCAAGAAAGCTGCAGCAACAACGCCGTCTTCCGGCTGACATTGTACAACAGCTCGTATTTCACTACCAGAGTGGAAGCACGGTCGTGCAGGTCGCCAAGGAATTCGGAATCAACAGGGAGACGGCGCTCGACCATCTCAAGCGAGCTGGCATTGCTCGCAGACCTCACGTCCGCAAGCTGACTGACCAACTGGTTCAGAAGGCGGCCGACCTGTACGCGACCGGCTTGTCGCTCAAGAACGTCGCCAAACAGTTCAACGTCAACGAGACCACCATCCGCAACGAGTTCACTCGCGCCGGAAACGAAGTACGACCACGGCGCGGGTGGAACAACTAGCGACTCCAGAGGCCAGGTCGACGCAGAGCGCGTCGTCACCCTCCAGCCGTTCAGGCTCGGCGGCCGATCGGATTGCGAGCACGACGTCGTAGGCCTGACATTTCTTGTTGGAAGGCGGGTGCCGATTCGGTTCCTCACCGGCCAGTGCTCACCCTGACCTAGGCTGCCACACGGACTCGTTCTTGGGGACGCGTTGTCGGAGGGTTGAGGGAGGACATGTCGACCGACGCCCAAACTGCGTCGAACACGCTGGTGCGCCAATGAAGGAAAGCGGTCTCCACGTACCGGGGCTGGATAGCTAACGGATGGTTCCAAGTCCGAGGTGACATCGCGCCGATTGGCTCGAACGTGAGTGTCTTGTCGCCCGACCGCATGAAGGCAACTGCTGCGCCCTTGTAGCCGGTCAGTCCTCCGAGGATCGCGGTGCTATGAGTCGCGATGATTACGGACAGGTCACCCTCATCCACAAGTCGACATAGGAACTCGGTGAGTCGTACCTGAAGGTCAGGATGTAAATGCACATCCGGTTCATTGAGGATTAGGAGATTTGTTTTCCCGGCCTCCTTCTCCCTGGAAAACATCAGGAGCTCAATCCCGAGCGAGATCAACTCTGACTCACCGCTGCTGATCCACTGTGAACCAATCTCGATGCCCGACCTCTTGTCGTAACCACGGAGAACCAATTCTTGAATAACGCGTGTCCGACAGGTCAACGTCATCGCGAACATTCGGTCCGTAAGGTGACCCCGCGAGTAGGGCTGTCGGTGCTGACTGTTAGCGCGTAGCTCGATCTCCGGTCAAATGTCTCCCACTATTCTCTTGGTGGCCTCGACAATGCGGGCGAGTAGTTCAGCCCATGCGTCGCCGAACTCCGCCACCCATTCCTCGAATCTTTGTCGCTCCCAGGCCGACCGAGCGGCGGTGACGCCGAGTGCGACGTCGCAATCGAGATCCACGAGCCGTACAACAATCTCCTCATCGGAGACGGGCCCGTCGTCGAAAGCTGCCGCAGCCGCAGGTTGACTGGAAAAAGAGTAACCGTGCGTTCTCATGCACGCGCCCCAGTCGGCGGTCAGATTGCGACCGTCTTCCGACTCGAAAAAGCCTTCGGTCGCCTCGGCAAGCAAATTGAGCAGGCTCTGTAGTTCTTCCAGTAGTCCCGATGCAAGTTCCTTAACTTCAGCTGAGCCATGCGCAAGGCAACCGCCATTCTGTCCGTCGTCGGGGCCGAACAGCGCAAGGTCGAAGGGTGCGGTGTGTGAATTGTTGTCGACGAACGGAGCATCAAATGTTGGAAGGTGGTAGCCGCTCACGGCGGCGTAAGTTCGATTGAGAGGATTTCGGGCGCGCTCAAATTCTGTGTCATTTGATGGCTGTACGACCGGCGGTAGATAGTCGAATCCACTGGCTGACATACACTCTGCAATGGCCCGCTGTCCAGCGCCGAAGAGTTCAGCGTCGAACAGCTCGACCTCAGTCATTCCGAGTATCTCGCGCCACTCCCGACCAACTGGGTAGTCACTCGACTCCGATCCAACCGCTGTCGAACCGGGGGGCGCTACGGCTGAGTCCACTGTGGATGTTCCGCTCGATCGCCCCGAGCATCCGGCCATGGTCGCGAGCAAAACAGCGAGCACAATCGGAAAACGAATCCTTGTACTCAGGGACATCGACTTTTCACCTAGCGTTCGGGGCCACCAATTGCGGCTTCTAACCGGATCGAAAGCACACCCCTAGAGCCCTCTGGCACTCAAAGGCAAACTCGCGAGATCCTCTAGCAGTACGACTGGATGCGCAGCCAATGGGACTCCGTGCTAATAGAGACCCCCGAATACCAAAGCCCATCGTTCGGGACTGGAAATCCCGAGCCAGTCCAGCTGGTACCCGTGTAGTAATAGACGGACGTGTAGCTGGTGCGGTTGCGGCCCGAGCCGATGTCGTTGGCGAGAACCTTGAGTGTCCCGTCCACATTGAAGTAGTTGTTGCTGTAGTTCGTATCGTTAACACCTGCGCTGAAGCCATAAACGTACGCTCCAGCGGGCGCCCAGGATACGCATGACCCGCCTGTCGGTCAGCTGCCAGCAGCCGCGTGGGCGGTGATTGGGGCTTCCGTGGCCACCACTGCGAACGTGAGTACTGAGGCTGCTATTCCCTTAAGAAGTGCCGATCGCATTCGGTTCCTTTCGAGTCGTTAAGCGGTTCGTCTGTGACAATCACAAAAGTTACTACATATGTGTCATGCGCGCACACAAAGTCTCGGCGGGAGGCGTTCGACTCGCTGCATTGCTGCACAAGTCCCGCCATCGCCCCGCGTTTGAGACGGAAAATCGGCGCCACCTGCCCGTCGCCCTGACTCAGCTCCAAACGACCCTAACCACGACGGCTGAACTGGCCGAGTTCCACTCCTACGGCAATCTGGGCGTCTCCTCCAGCTGTTGCTCGAACTCGGTACCGGATATTCGTCGAATCCGAGACCGGTATCAGGCACGCAGGGTTACGGCTGGTGGCGTACCACTCGCCCGAATTGCCGGCAAGAGACCCGCGACCGTTCCCGCAAACAGACCAATAATTGGCGCAAGCAGTACGTTGCCCGGGCTGATCGTTGTCGTCCAGCCGCGACTGGCGCTAGTCGCCACGACGCCAAGGATGCCGATGCTCGCCCCCGCGACGCCCGCGACCAATCCGACTAGGCCCGCTTCGACCGTGATTTGGCGGCGAATATGTGCTCGCTTAGCCCCGAGCGCTCGCCGCAAGCCAATTTCCTCTCGTCGCTCGATGACGTTCAATAGCGTGGCGTTAGCAATAGCGACTGTTCCGATCAGCAACGCTAAACCTGAAAGGGCCAGGAACAAGCTGGTAACGTCCCCCGAAACTTGGTTTCGCAATCGTCTCGGATCTGGCGGCACGAGGACTCGAAGTCGCTCCGGGAAGTCGGGGCGTAGCGCGAGCGATGTCTGTCGAGCAACGAGCTGGGCCGCACCCGGCTGCGTATCGATAATCACCTCATACGTTGCGCCGCGTGACGGTAACTCGCGTTGTGCCGTCGAGAATGGAACGACAATCGATAGCAAGATGTCCGGATTTCGTTTCACGTCATCAATGATTCCGATGATGGTGAACGCGATGTTGCCGATGAAGACAGCAGGATGATTATCCACTCGCGTGATGCCCAACTGCGCGGCCGCGGCCCTTCCCACCAGTGCGACTCGTTCGCTTCGCGACTCGTGAAAGTTGTCGAATAGACGACCAACTCGAAGAATAGGGAGCGAAGCGAGCACAGCGCCGGGCTGCGCAGCAATGACGGGGAGGCTGATGCCGCCGTGGCCGTCGCGCCCTGGCATGGCTCGTGGTTGAAGCGGAATATCTTCGGGAATCAAGTAGTAGATCCCAGCGTGGTTGACTCCATTAAGGCGTTCGAGTCGCAGGCTCGCATCGGATGGAAATGAGTTCGTCCCATCGGGAGCGGCGTCCTGGACTCGCACTTCGGTGGCTTTGAGAGCGTCGAATCGCGACGACACCTGAGCCCGAGCGGTCTCGGCCAATCCGTTGGTGGCGACGAAAGCACCAACCCCAAGGATGGTTCCGAGTGCCGTCAATGTCGTTCGCGCTGGTCGACGGGTGATGGCCGCCAGCGCCTCTCTGACCGTGTCACACCACAGCAGTCTTGATGAATCGATCATCGCGACGTTCCAACGAGCGATTCGGTGAGTAAGCCGTCACGAATCTGGAGATTGCGCGGTGCTCGGGCCGCGACTGACGGATCGTGCGAAATGATGACCACGGTCATGCCATCGGCAATCAATGATTCAAGAGTCGACAAGATCACCTCGCCGTTTGCCGTGTCCAAGTTGCCAGTTGGTTCGTCGCAGAGCACTATCGCCGGGTCTCGAATCAGTGTCCGAGCAATGGCGACGCGCTGCTTTTCTCCGCCCGATAAATGAGCGCAGAGCCCGTCCTTACGGCTGATCAGCCCCACCCGCTCGATTACCTCTAACGCATCGGTGCGACGTTTGCGCATGGACGTACCTTGATAAAGAAGCCCGAGTTCAACGTTTTCCGTTACCGTTCGATAACCAATGAGGTGGAAAGCCTGGAATACAAAGCCAATCCGGTGTGCTCGCACCGCCGATCTATGGTTGTCGGATAGGCCTGCGACGTCCATGCCGTCGAGCGTGTATCTGCCGGCAGTTGGTTTGTCGAGAAGGCCGAGCAATGAAAGTAGCGTCGATTTGCCAGAACCTGACGGCCCTGTAATCGCCACGAACTCACCCTGGCGAACCTGAAAACTGCACGGTTGCAAAGCTGTGACCAGCGGCGGTCCGGGGAACGTCTTCGACAGCCCTTCGACATCAATGACATTCGTCAACGGGGCGGTGGTGATCATCGGCCAACGACTACTAGATCGCCCTCTTGCAGGGAACCGTCCACCGTCGGCTGAATCTCCACAAACCCGTCCGCGGATATCCCCACCTCAACCAGCACATCAACCGGAGTGTTTACTCCCGGTCTCAAGACCGACACTCGCGTCTTACCGTCGGCCGACGCCGAGACCGCGGCGAGGGGCACCACCAGTACTTCACCGTCAGAGGCAGAAGTGGTGAAGGTGAGCCGCAGATTCGAACCAGCCAGTTCCGGCGGCAACACGTCTTTGGGCGTGACAGTTGCGGCGCGTCCAAGCCGGCCCGACTGATCTGTCGTCGTGTCGCCGATGCTTGTCAGGGTCGCGGAATACGAAGAATTGGTCGATTCGTCCAGCAGTACTAGTCCCACCCCGACTCGAAGAAAGCCTTCGTCGGCGGCAGGGATAAACGTCGACACCGTTAACTCGCCCGCTGACAGCCGCACCAACCCGGACCCGTCGGCTTCCGACCCATCAACCGACGCACTCTGTTCGTCGGATCCGATTGGTCCGAGCATCGTCACCGATGATTGAACGCGGGCAGGCAAGGTCGGCACAAACATCACCTCACCGAATGGGACTGATCCGTCGGATGACGCGTATCCCGCATTTGTGTAAAAGTCGATTACCGCTTGTGCTGTTCCTTTGCCGAACGCCCCATCCAACTTGAGCGGGTAACCCAATCGCGACAACGCCGCTTGAAGTTGTGCCACGTCGACGCCGCGGACACCGATCTGCATGAAACGAAAGCTTGGCACGTCTCCCTGCATTATGAACACCGGGCGACCCGAGACTTCGATCACAACAGCGCCTTCCGCCAAGACCGAGCCAACGGGCGCAGGCACACGGGTTACCACCTGCGGACCGTCGACCGATGAAGGAATTCCGATGGACAGAGACGCGGCCGACACGACATCACCCCTAAGTACGACGGTCGACGTTAGGAGACGTCGTTGCACCGCCTCGGTGATCCAAGATGCCTCCGGTGGGGACGCTTTCGCAGCCGCTTGCTCTGGGGATTGAGTTCGCGCACCCAGCCACCATGCACCACACGCGACGAGTGACAGCACCAAAAGTCCGACTACCCACAGACGCCTGTTTGAAGTTCGTGCCGAATCTGACATCGACTCACACTGTAGACACCACCCCGTCCAAGGTCGGGTCACGTGTACAATCGGCGTCGAGACTATTCGCTCATGTCCAGTGTCGCGGCCAACTGAAATCTAGTTTCCTGCTTCGCCCAATCGTGGCCTGAGCAGAGGTTGACGAGAACGTCTCCAGGTAGTGGGGCTGTCTCACGGCAACCGTTCGCCGACCTTCTAACCCTTCATGACCAATACAAGGCCTCAATCTCAACAGAAACAAAAAGCGCAGGCACCTCTGGTGCCGCGCTCGGTCCAAAACCAAGGTGGGCCTACCGGCCGCCGACCTTTTGGTCAACGGTTGGAATAGGACCACCATGGTGGGCGCAGAGGGTCTCGAACCCCCGACAGCCACCTTGTAAAGGTGGAGCTCTACCAACTGAGCTATACGCCCTAAATCGGCCGTCAGCGTATCCGCTGTCGCGCCGCAGTGAGTTGGGCCATGAGATTCGGCGTGGCGGCGGCGATCGGCGTTCGACGCGCACTGTGATCCACGATGGCTAACTCGCGGCCGTGCAGGTCGGCTATCTCGGCGCCGGCCTCGCGACAAATCATCACCGACGCCAGGTAATCCCATACTCCGTGCGCGTCCTCGACACAGTCGACGTAACCATCGAGCACACCAGCGGCGACGAGACACAAATCCAACGCCACCGCGCCCAGCACTCGGCACTGGCGATAGCCGAGAGGTTCGGGCGGCAAACCGTTCAGCCCGACAATCGCATCGCCGAGTTCGGTGCAGCTCGACGGCTGCAGGCGCACTCCATCGCACCATGCTCCCCCGCCACGCACCGCCCAGTAACGCTCGCCGGTCGCTTGGTTTGCCACCAAGGCGACGGACGGACCATCGGCATCGACGACGCACATCGCCGTCGCGAAGTATCGAACGCCCCGACTGGCGTTAGTGCTGCCGTCGATCGGGTCGATGACAACGACCTCACCCGTGACGCCAGGTTCGAACTCGCTCTCCTCCGACAGCACACCCAGACCGGCCGCACGCAACACCGAGAGCGCCGCCCCGTTGGTCACCACATCGAGCCCGTATTGGCCCTGGCGCACGCCCGACGGACCGAAATCGGTCACGCCCGCCAAAGCCGCAGCCACCGCATCGGCAACCTCGTGCAGCAGGCCTAATCGATCGGGGTTCATTCGTATCGCACGGTAGTGTCGCTGCCACATGGCTGTCATTGATGTCGCCGGGTTCGTGGCCGATCTCAAAGGCCACGCTGTCGATCATGGGTTCCACGTGCACGACGAGCGCCACTTCGTCGAGACCTACTCCCTGCGCCAGTTGTGGGAGGTCGACCTGCACCCGGAAGAGGCGTGCAACGGCCCGATCGACCTGCACCTTTCACTGGAAGTCGATCCGCGTGCGCTGCTTGGCTTCGAAGACGAAGTCGTCAAGCTCGATGACCCCGACGACGATCCGCCGACCGGTTTCAGTTTCCCGCTGATCTTCACCTGGACGCTGCCGCCGCTCCCCCATCCCCCCGATCTGCTGGTGCTGGCGACCGAACTCGCCGGCGTAGGCGGGGTGTCGCTTCCGCTGGAAATCTCCGCGATCGACTCGTTCGCCAGCGTTACCGATGCGCCCGAGCGCAGCCTGTCGATCGTCTCGCGCATTCCTGTCGATCTTGCCGACGTATACACCGCCGACGACAAGGTCTTCTGCGACACACTCGACAAGTGCCGCGAGGCCAGCCTGTTTCTACTCGAGCGTGCGGGCCACTGGCTCGGCGATGACTGACCGTGAAAGACTGAACCAATGCGCGTAAGTGAATTGATCGAGATGTTGAAGGACCAGCCGCCCGATGCCGAGGTTGAGCTGGCCGTTGTTGCACCGATCGTCGACGACGACGACGACGACATCACCGTCGATCGTTACACCGTCGAAGGCATGCTGCCTTGGCGCGACGAGGATGAAGAAGGCAACGAGGAAGACGTAGTCATTTGGCTGGTCGGTGGTGAAGACGACGACGTCGAGGCGTTCCTCGATGCGATCGAACACCACCACGACGACGACGAATGAGGCGTCGACTGACGATTACCGCCGCAGCGATCGTGCTGTCGATCGCCGTCATTGGTGCGGGAACGTGGGGGCTCTCTCAGTGGCAGCCGTTCAAGCACGAGCCAGCAACGATCGCCTGGCCGAACAACGTTCAGCCAATCGTCGACTTCATCGAAGTTTCTACCGACCTAGATTTTCGGAGCTCGATCGACTTCGAATACATCGCGAGTGTCGACGACTACAACGACCGGGCGCGCGATCCGCAGCGCGAACTTTCGCAAGACGACCGCGATGCGAACGCCGTCGATGAAGCGGCCGGTCGCGCGCTTGGATTGTGGGTCGGCGACACGTCATTCACCGAGAGCTCCGAGGCCATCAACAACGCTGCCCCGCGGCCCGTGCGGTGGCTTCCCGACGCCGATGTTGTCCTAATTCACGCGGTTGATGACAAGGCAGATCTATCCCCGGCTGTTCGCGCAGACCTCGTCGTGTATCTCACGCAAGCACTGATCAATCAGAACTTTCACCTGATCGACCGTCGCGAAGCGGCCGCGACGTCGCAAGGATTCGATTCAATCGCAGCGGTGCAGATCGGATACGCACTGTTGATCCGCGACCGCTATGTCGCAGACCTCAGCGACACCGAACAACAGCAGTACGACACGGAGACCGCCGAGCAAAGCCAGGCGTACAGGAACAGTGTCGATTCGGTGCCCGCGACGTACAAGGCGATCCAAATAGCGTTTCAGATACTGGGATCTGTCTTCATGACAGCGCTCGACGAAGACGACCCAAGCCTGACGCTGGAGGCGCTGAGTACTCGTGTACCGGTGGCCTTGGACCAAGTCAGCCTGCCCGCCGCCAAGTACGTGCGCAACGATCCGCTCGAGACTGTGTCTGCTCCGCCCGCTCCTGCCGACGCCACCTTGCGTTACAGCGAACAGATCGGTGCGTTTCGACTGTTCCTCATGTTTGCCTCTGGTCTCCCGGCAAACGAAGCGCTGACCGCGTCTGATGGTTGGGGTAACGATCGCTTCACCGTCTACGAACTCGCTGGCCGAGTGTGCACCGACATGCACGTCGTCGCCGACAGTCCCGACGATGCGGATCGAATGGAACGCGCATTCAATGGCTGGGCATTCGCTCGCCCGAGCAACGCCGACGCGTTAGTCGGTCGCGAGGGCGTCAACCTGTATGCATCAGTGTGTGATCCCGGAGCTGATGCACAGCAATCGGTCCCGGGCGAGAACGAGGTCAACCAGTACTTCGGTCGTGCGAACCTTTTGCAGTACGAAGCGACGTCGACCGGAAAGCCCGATCTGGCAGAGTGCATCGCCACCGATCTCTACGCACAGTTCACGTTTGATCAGATTGCGTCGGGCGTACCGGATTCCGAGCTTGAGGCGGCGTATTCGACGATCGAGGACGACTGCCGGAACAGCCTGTAACCAATAGCCGCTAACGACTAGCGATCCGAACCGCGGTTCTTGACCTCAGCCCGAGCAACAACTTGGTGATGCACTTCATCGGGGCCGTCAGCCAAGCGCAGAGTTCGCTGGCTGTGCCACATGTCGGCGAGAGGAAACCACTGCGAGATACCAGCCGCGCCGTGCATTTGGATCGCTTCATCAATGATGTCGCAGCACTTCTCGGGCACCATCGCCTTCACGGCGCTGACCCACACGCGAGCCTCAGCGTTACCCAGTGTGTCCATCGCTTTCGCCGCGCGCAGCACCATCAGTCGCATCGACTCGACGTCGATGCGGGCACGCGACAGCACTTCCATGTTCTTGCCCAGATTGATCAGTTTCTTGCCGAAGCCTTCGCGACTCATGCCGCGGTCGACCATCATCTCGATCGCACGCTCGGCGGCACCGATTGAGCGCATGCAGTGATGAATACGACCCGGCCCCAGCCGGAGTTGTGAGATCTCGAAGCCACGACCCTCGCCCCACAAGATGTTCGCCTTTGGCACGCGCACGTCGGTGAAACGAATGTGCATGTGGCCGTGCGGTGCGTCGTCGGCCCCGAAGACTTCCATCCCGGCAACAACTTCGACGCCGGGTGTATCCATCGGCACCAAGATCTGCGACTGCTGCTTGTAGGTGTCGGCATCGGGACTGGTGCGCACCATCGTGATCATGATCTTGCAGCGCGGGTCGCCAGCACCTGAGATGTAGAACTTCTCGCCGTTGATCAGCCACTCGTCGCCATCGAGCACAGCGCTCGTTTGGATCTGCCGCGCGTCGCTGCTCATCACGCCCGGCTCGGTCATCGCGTACGCGGAGCGAATCTCGCCGCGCAGCAACGGCTCGAGCCACTCGTGCTTTTGTTCCGGCGTGCCGACGCGCTCGATCACTTCCATGTTGCCGGTGTCGGGGGCGGAGCAGTTCAAGCACTCGGGGGCGAGTCGGTTCTTGCCCAACTCGGCAGCGATGTACGCGTAGTCGAGGTTGCTCAGGCCCTCGCCTGTCTCCGCATTGGGCAGAAAGAAGTTCCACAGTCCGAGCTCACGCGCCTTCACCTTTGCTGTTTCAAGCAACTCCAATTGGCCAGGCGCCCAACTCCACCGATCCGCGCGTCCCTCACCGAGCCGATAGAACTCTTCGCTAATCGGGTCGACCTCGTCGCGGATAAACGCCTTCACCGCTTCGTACAGCGGCCGCGCCTTCTCCGACATACGCAGGTCGAAGTCGTCCATACTCGCTGCCTTCAGCGCGCCACCAGCCATGAGGGTTCCTTTCGGTCGTCTTGCAATTACACGTGCACGTTCAACGCCACTCTGCCACGGCGGGTCGTGAATCAACGCCTCAGGAGGTCAGCGACACTGGCTTAGGTAGTTGAATCGTTCGCGCCGCATCGAGGGTCGCACATTGACGCGTGCGCTGGCCTTGCGCAGCTGGTTCCGATACATGAGCACAGCAACCACGATCAACGCAGCAACGAGTAGGTAAGTACCTGTGTTGGACCCGCCCTGGCCGTCCATATCGCCACTAGCAATCAGGTAACCAAACACGTTCATAACCGCCAGTATGACCCAACCGGCAAGCCCCTTTAACAACCGATCGGTCGTTCTGCGGTGCTTCAGGCGAAGGCGTGCTCGCGGTTGGCTTGCACGAGGGCTTCGAGTTCCTTCACCGGAAGCGGCGGACTGAAGTGGTAGCCCTGAATCTGGTCGCAACCGTTGCGACGCAGGTACGTCAATTGGTCAGTCGTCTCGACGCCCTCGGCGATCACTTCTAGCTTCAAGCTGTGTGCCATTTGAATGATGGCACGCGCAATCACGGCATCGTCTTCGTTGGTCGTGATCTCGCGAACGAGTGCGATGTCGATCTTCAGCTTGTCAACCGGCAGTCGGCTCAAATACGCAAGGCTCGAATAGCCGGTGCCGAAGTCGTCGATCGAGATCTTGACTCCAATCTCTCGTAGGCCGTGCAAGGCGGCATTGGTTCGTTCGGTGTTGGCCATCAGCGAGCTTTCGGTGAGTTCTAGTTCGAGGAGGTGGGCCGAGATCCCGTTGCCTTCGATTGCTTGCACGACGTCGTCAAGCAGGTCGCTCTCGCTGAGTTGCCGCGCTGACACGTTGACGGACACCGGCAGCAGCCCAACCTCGGATCGAGCCCACGCGGCGATCTGCGTGCAGGCGGTCGCTACCACCCATCGGCCGACGTCGAGTATCAGACCGGTCTCCTCGAGAATTGGAATGAACTCGGCAGGCGACACCGTTGCGCGCCCCGGTCGCTGCCAGCGCAGCAAAGCCTCAACTCCAATGATTCGAGAAGTGTTCGACTCAACCTTCGGTTGGTAGTGCAGAACGAACTCGTCGTTTTCCAGCGCCTTGCGCAGTGCGGTCTCAGTCTCGATTCGGTTCAGTACCTCGGCGTTCATGTCGGCCGTGAAGAATCTGAGGGTGTCGCGACCTTCGCGTTTCGCGCGATACATCGCCGTATCGGCGAACCTGATGAGCGACTCCGAGTCGATGGCGTCGATGGGATAGATACTGATGCCGATGCTTGCTGTGATCGTTACCTCGTTGTCGCCCACCACAAACGGCGCACGTAGGCATTGGCGAATACTGGCGGCTACCTCGGCGGGGCCGTCCTCAGCGTCTTTCACCGCGAGGACCAGCGCGAACTCATCTCCCCCAAGGTGACCGACGATGTCGCGGACGAGCACACACTGTAGTAGTCGACTGCTGACCTGCACCAGTAACGCATTGCCGTTGTCGTGGCCGAAGGTGTCGTTCACGTTCTTGAAACGATCCAGGTTGATGGAGAGCACCGCAACGTCACCGCCTTGGTCCTTCGCTGTCGCCAACGCCTTGTCCAGCGTCTCGTAGAACAGAGTGCGATTGGGAAGTCCCGTGAGCAGGTCGTAATGAGACTGGCGCTGCAGACGCATCTCGCTCTCCTCTCGCTCGGAGGTGTCCCTCAGCACCGTGACGGTGACCCAGTCGTCGCCGATGCGTTGTGCGTGTCGCCGGCTCTCGACCGGCAGATCGGATCCGTCTTTGCGTCGAACTCGCATCTCACGGAGCTGCGGAGCGCGGTCGGACGCGTGGACAGCGTCGAAGATGCTCGCCAGCTGGGGACCAGTACCAGCGCTGAAGTCCGCTGGCCCCATTCCGAGGAACTCGCTGCGTGTGTAACCGAGCATGCTGGAGGCAGTCGCATTGACCTCGAGAATGCGCATCGTCGCGCGGCTCACCAGGAAGATGGCGTCCGCAGTGAAGTCCATCGCGGTTCGGAACCGTTGTAAGTCGGCGGTGCGTTCGAGCACCTGCTGTTCCAGTATGGACCGGTGATTCTGCAGAAGGTCGCCGTATGCCTTCAAGCGCAGCAGGTTGCGCACGCGCAACCACAACTCCGCCCGGTCGACGGGTTTGGTCAAGAACTCTTCAGCGCCTGCCTCGAGCCCCGCGAGACGAGCACCGTGGTCGATCTGGGCGCTCACCATGATGATCGGGATGTTCGAAGTCTTCGGATCGGCCTTGAGGATCGAGGCCACCGCGTAGCCGTCCATCATCGGCATCATGACATCGAGCAAGATCAGGTCGGGTGGCGTCGCCGCGATCGACCTCAGCGCTTCTTCGCCGCTGGCGGCGCAGAGCGTCACATAGCCCTCCGGGATCAGCAGCGCCTCGAGCAGGCGGCGATTCTGTTGCTCGTCATCGACTATGAGAATCGTGGCGGCATCATCGGTCATGATCCGTCATCCTTGGCGAGCAGACTTTCGACCGCGTCGAGAAGTTCCTGATAACGCAGCGGCTTGCTGATGTAGGCGTCGCACCCGGCCAGGTCGCTGCGCTCGCGGTCGGCCTTCATCGCCATTGCAGTGAGGGCGATGATGGGAATCGACGCGGTTACGGGGTCCTGTTTCAAAAGGGCTGTTGCGGTGAGCCCGTCCATTCCAGGTAGCTGTATGTCCATCAGGATCAGGTCCGGACGCTCAGATCTCGCCAACGTCAGCCCGATCTCGGCGTCGACGGCGCTCAGCACGGTGTGTCCGGCAGAGTGGAGCAGCAACGAGGTCAGCTTCATGTTGGCCTTGTTGTCCTCGACGACTAGCACCCTTGCCACGTTCAAGCCCTTCTAAGCGACCGGTAGTGAGCGTCGCACTTCAGCCAGGAAACCAGCGCTATCAAACTCCGGCGTCTCGACGATGTGGATGACGTTCTCGTCGTGGCTGTTGAGTGCCGCGCAATCCGCTTCAGTCAACTGTTCTGCCGTCACCACAAGAATCGGGATACCTGCGCAATCAGGGTCACGCCGTAGCGCCGCGACGACGTCGAATCCGTTGAGGTCCGGTGCCATCAGGTCAAGCAGGATCAAGTCGGGATGAACCCGCTTTGCCAACGCGATTGCCTCCAATCCTCCGTACGCGCGCACCACTGCGTAGTCTGGTGTCGACAGGAAACCAGCGAGCAAATCCACCGCCTTCGGATCGTGATCAACGACCAGCACCTTGCGTACCTTGTCCTGATCGATCGGGAGGCCCAACCGAGCCAGCGTGGCCGTCAGCTCGGTGCGACTGATTGGTTTGTGAAGGACAGCTGACGCACCCCGGCTTAACGCCACGGTGGTGCCGTCGATGCGGCCGGACCCCGAGATAATGACCACGGGAACGACAGCCAACGCATCGTTCGTGCGAATCTGCTGCAAGAACTCCCAGCCGTTCATGACTGGCAGGTGGATGTCGAGGGTGATCAGGCTCAACGGGTAGTGAGGAGCTATTTCGAGCGCAGCTTCAGCTGTGTCCGCAACAATGACCGTGAAGCCCTCAGCCTCAAGCAGCATGCGGATCAGCTCAGAGGCATGCTTATCGTCCTCCACGACGAGCGCAATCTGTCCGTTCCGAGCTTTGGCATGCCCCTCTGAACCCGGACCAGTCTGTGGCGAGGTGGTTTCCAGCTCCGCGGCTCGGAGGGGAAGCCACACCGCGAAGCGTGCACCCTCGCCTTCTCGGCTGGCAACCGCCACCGTGCCTTCGTGCAGCTCTGCTAGCTGCTTGACCATCGCGAGGCCGAGGCCGGTTCCCTCAAACTTGCGGGCCAGACTGCTGTCGATCTGACCGAAGGCCCGGAACAGCGTGGCCATGTTGGGCTCCGAGATACCGATGCCGAAGTCGCTGACGCAAATCTCGACGAACTCCGCGTAATCGCTGTGGGCCAGTGGAAATGTATGCAGCGGCCAGTCGCCCGGTAGTGTCCCAACGCTGCTGCGAGGAACGCGTCGCGCGCTCAACGTCACGACGCCGCCGTGCCTGCTGAACTTCACAGCGTTCGACAACAGGTTGTAGACGATCTGTTTCGTTTTGCGCAGGTCGAATTGCAGCCGACCCATGCTCTCGCCCGTGTCGAACTGGACCCGGATCTCTTGGCCAACGGCCTTCTCCTTGATGATCGACAGGCTGTCCGTTAGTAGGGCCTCTAGGTCGATGAAGTCCAACTCGAGCGCCATCATGCCCGCCTCTACCTTGGACAGATCAAGGATGTCGTTGATCAACGACAGCAGATGGTGGCCGCTGGCGAAGATGTCGCCGACGTACTCCCGCTGGTGATCGCTGATTGGCCCCATCAGACCTTCCTTGAGTGCCTCCGAGAACCCGATGATCGCGTTCAACGGAGTACGCAACTCGTGAGACATCGTGGCGAGAAACTCGGACTTCATCCGGTTCGCGCGCTCCAACTCGATGTTCTTCTCCCGCAGCGCGCGATCTAACGCCTTGCGATCGGTGATGTCACGCGCCGATGCGAAAACCCCTTGGAGTTTTCGATCCCGGTCGTAATAGGTCACAGCGTTGTACGAGACCTCCGTCTCATCACCATTCTCGGCTCGGACCGTCAGCTCATAGTCCGTCAACTTGTTCTCGACGAGGACCCGCTTGATCGCGGCCTCGGCGCGTGCTTGATTGGTGAAAAACTTCTGGGACGGCGCGCCAATCAACTCGTCGCGCGTGCGCCCCGTCAGCGTCATCATCTGCTGGTTGACGTCGGAGATGACACCCTGTTGATCGGTCGTCATCAGAGCATCAAGGTTCGATTCGATCAGCGAACGTGTGTAGAACTGCTGATCCCGAAGTCGCTGATCAAGCTGCGCCTGGTTGGCCTCGACCTCCTTGCGGGCCGTGTTGTCGGTACCGATCAGGAGATACCCAATGATCCGGTCCTTCACGTCGCGCAACGAGGTGACCGAAACGACGGCCGGGAAACGTGTCCCATCCTTGCGGACATAGGTCAGGTCATAGATGTCCTCAATGCCGCGCGAGGCCTTGAAGACGAGCGCCTCGAAGCCGGGAGCGATCGTTGTGTTCAACTCATGGCTCAGCGCCTCGGCGCGCGCGACCAACTCTGCCGGATCCGAGATGTCGGCCGGGGTGATGATGTTGACGACCTCGGCGGCCGGGTAACCAAGCATGCGCTCGGCACCGACGTTGAAGATTTGGATCACACCCTTTTCATCGGTGGCGATGCTGGAGAAATAGGCGCTTCTGAAGATCGCGTGTTGCAGCGCGGCCGTCTTGATCTTTGTGCCGCTAGCAGGCATCGTCGACCTCGCGTTCCGCAACTCTCTTGTTGCCATGAGCCCCAGGGCCCAGGGCCTAGTGAATATAGAGACAGCTACCATTCCCTACTTGAGACCAGCTACCCCTAGGCAGGCGGTTCTAAACCACCCAGCGCACAGTTTTCCTTGCCCCGCATGCACAAGAATGGCGGCTCCGGGTGTGAGACTCGCAACATGCCATTGCGGGATCGGACATCGCTCGATCCGGTGGCGATCGCCGGGTTACACGAGTTGGCCGCCCGTATCATCGGCGGTGCCGACCAAATGCGCCAGCTCGTCGAGTTGTTTCTCCACGACACTGCCAGGCGCCTTGACGAGCTGACGGCGGCCGTTGAAGCGGGCGATGCAATGCGCGTGGCCGCACTTGCCCACAACCTTTGCGGCAGCTGCGCCAATCTCGGCGCACGCGACATGGCGAAGGGCTGCAGGGACATGGAGCGGGAAGCTAACGACGGTCGCGTCGAGGTGGTGCGGCTTGGGCCTTTGATGGCGGCTTTCGACCGCGCACAGGCAGAATTGCGCACGGAGTTCCTCGGTACTCAGCGTGCCGCACCGCGATGAGCTTGACGTACCAGCCGATCATCTCGCTTGCGACGAACAGAATCGTCGCAGTAGAGGCATTGCTGCCGCCGGGACGAGCCGACCGCGCGACGACATTCGGAGAATCAGTGCGCCAGGCATCGGTGTGGCATCGCACGTACCCGAAAACTCCGGTGCAGCTCGCTATCAGCGTGACGCCGAGTCAATTCGGTCCGACCTTGGCGGGCACCCTCCGCAAAGCAGTCGACGAGGTTGGGCTCCGTGCGACCTTCGTCTGCCTGCAAATAGCGGAAGCCACCGTCATGGCCAACGTCGATCGCTCCGTCGAGATACTCGCGGAGTTGAGCGAACTCGGATTCATGGTGTCGATCGGCGGCTTTGGGGCGGGCTACTCGTCGTTAAACCAACTGCTCCGCCTGCCGATCGACGAGGTCAAGATTGATCCCTCGTTCATCACCGGTCTCGGCAGCGACCGCGTCAACACGACGATCGTTGCATCCATAATCGGCGTTGCGCATGCCATGGATCTCGAAGTGGTGGCCGATGGCGTTGAAACATCCGCGCAGCTCGAACGTCTGCAGGCGCTGGGATGCGACTTTGCACAGGGTTCCCTGATCGCAGCGCCGATGCTGGCAAGCGAAATCGACGAATACCTCGCCGCCGACCCCACTGGCGGTGTCGTCGGACTGTCTGTCAACGAGAACGTGCTTGTCGTCGATGACGTCGCCGACGTGCGAATGCTCGTGACAATGAGCCTGTCTGCAGCCGGGTTCACGGTCGAAGAGGCCAGCACCGGCGCCGCTGCTCTCAAGGCAGCTCGCCGGCTGGTGCCGACATGTGTGCTGCTAGATGTGAGCATGCCCGACATGAGTGGCATCAAGGTGTGCCGCGCCCTGCGCGACGACCCCGCGACGGCGGACTGCACGATTGTGATGCTGACAACCAACGCCGATGCGACCGACAAGGCCGAAGCCTTTCTGGTCGGCGCGGACGACTACATCGTGAAGCCGTTTACACCGCGTGATCTGGTGGCTCGGATTCGATCAGCTGTGCATCGGCGACAGACGACGATCGGAGCGGTTGGCCGACGCGTCGACGCTGCACTTCTCGAGATGCTGCACACGGCACGCGCACGCGAACGCAGCGAACTCACGCTCACTGACGCCGAGCATCTCTCCAGCCGACAGATCGAGATCGTGAAGCGACTTCTCGGCGGTGAACGCGTGCCGACGATCGCTCGGGAGTTGTTCGTGAGCCAGAGCACCGTCCGCAATCACCTCAGCGCTGTGTACCAGCGGGTAGGCGTGCATTCGCAAGACGAGCTACTCGGGCTGCTCCGCAAATCCAGCCGCTGAGTCAGTTTCATACTGACTCCGTGGGGCGGGTGGGTATCGAACCCACGACCCAGGGATTATGAGTCCCCTGCTCTAACCACTGAGCTACCACCCCGGAAGTTTCTCAACGGTTCGACGAAACAAAGGCTCCGAGAGCAGGGCTCGAACCTGCGACCCGCTGATTAACAGTCAGCTGCTCTGCCAACTGAGCTATCTCGGAAAGGCGAAATGAGGATAGCAAAGCCGCCTTGTCACTCCTCCTCTAGAAACTCCTTCAGACGCTGGCTGCGCATCGGGTGGCGCAGCTTTGCGAGGGTCTTGGCCTCAATCTGGCGCACTCGCTCGCGTGTGACCCGAAACTCCTTGCCAACGTCTTCCAGCGTGCGCGCCTGCCCGTCGTCGAGACCGAAACGCATGCGCACGATCTCGCGCTCGCGCTCGCTCAGTTCGCCGAGTGCTTCCTCGACCGCCTTGGTCAGCATGCTGCGCGTCGCCATATCGGCCGGCACCTCTGCGGAAAGGTCGGGGATGAAGTCGGCAAAGCTGCTGTCTTCTTCCTCGCCCACCGGCGAATCGAGCGACAACGGATCCTGAGAGATACGCAGAATCTCGCGAATGCGCTCAGTGGAAAGCGCACATTTATCGGCGAGTTCATCGAGTGTCGGCTCGCGCTCGAGTTCCTGATGCATCTGGCGCTGCGTGCGCAGCACTCGATTCATGCTCTCGACCATGTGCACGGGAATGCGAATCGTGCGCGCCTGATCGGCGATGCTGCGCGTGATCGCCTGGCGAATCCACCACGTTGCGTACGTCGAAAACTTGAAACCCTTCGTGTGGTCGAACTTGTCGACCGCACGCATCAGGCCCATATTCCCTTCCTGAATCAGGTCGAGAAACAACATCCCGCGACCGCTGTAGCGCTTGGCAATACTCACGACCAACCGAAGGTTGGCTTGGATGAGCTCGCTCTTGGCTCGCTCGCCGACCGTGACCGTACGCATCAGCCGCCGACTCTCTGTGGGATCGACAATGGTTCCGTCGTGCTCGGCGTCGACGGTCACCTTGGCGCGATGGCCTTCATCGATCGCCTGGGCAAGCCGCCGTTCGTCGTCGGTTGTCAGCAGGTCGACGCGCCCGATCTCCTTCAGGTACATGCGCACCGTGTCGGCCGTGCTCCCTACATCGCTGCCACCATCGGCGCTCATGCGGTCCGTGCGACGGCGCCGACGGCGGGCCAGCAAACCCTCGGTGTCTTCGACCTCTACTGAGCGCTGTCGCTCGGCACCCGATGGCGGCGTCTCGTCAGGAAGTTCTTCGACGCCATCGTCGATCGTGACGCCGTGATTCGCCAGGATGTTGTGAACTTCGAGCAACACATCAGGAGTCAGTTCGATCTCGCGCAGCACGTGTGCGATGTCGTCGGCGTGCAGCACACCCCTCGCTGCCCCGCGCGCGACCATCGTCTGCCATTCGCCGGCATCGACGTCCTCGTAAGGTGGCGACCCAGCCGTTGTTTCAGCAGTGACTTTGCTCACTCATGTCCCTCGCTCGCCCCTTTCAGCCACCCTAGCAATGTCTCCGCGCCAGCTTCGCCGGCATCAGATTGCTCGATCGCTTCCAACGCAAGGCGCGCATCGCGCAAGGCACGAACTGCATCCGGATCGGTGACATGCACCGAAGCAGCGAGCTGCCGTCGAGTCGCGGCAGCGATGAGATTGCGCGCTTCCAACACGGGATCTGCATCTACGTCGGTTACAGCAGCACGCTCAAGGAACTCGCGCGCCTCAGGATCGGCAAGCTCCAACGCAACTTCAATCGAGCCAGCCGATTCTGCAACAGCGAGAAAAGCGCGACGCGCCACCTCGTCGACGAACAACTCTTCCATCAACCACGGTGCGATGTCATCCCAGCGCTGAATCAACATTGCGACCGCGACGAACTCGGCATTCTCAGCAGCACCAACCCGACGCACCGGCGCGATGCGCACGGTCGGAGACTTCACGCCGCGCTGCGCCAATGCAACCAACTCGGCCGGCGGCATATTCACATGGGCAGCTACTTGTCCGGCGTACAACTTGCGCAGCTCGGCATTGGGGTGTTCGTTGACGACCGCCATCGCCTGACTTGCGACCTGCGCCCGATCTTCGGGCGATCGCAACTTGCGACTGTTCAGCGCATGGTTCACCCGAAAACCCAGAAACGGCAGCGCCTGATCGACGGCGTGCCGTAGCGCATCGGGGTCGCTGAGGCTCAGGTCGCCTGGGTCATTGCCACCGGGAAAGCTGGCGACACTCACCCTCACCTTGTGCGCCTCCTCCCATTCGTAGAAGCGACGCGCCGCTCCCTGGCCAGCTGCGTCCGCATCAAATGCCAGTACAACCTGGGACGCGTAGCGCTTCAGCAGCCGAACATGGTCCTCCGTCAGCGCCGTGCCACAAGTAGCGACGGCCCGCTTGATGCCAGCGCGGTGGAACCCGATCACATCGGTATAGCCCTCGCACACAATCACCTGATCGGCAGTGACGATGTCGCCTTTCGCCCAGTTCAACCCGTACAGGGTCTTCGATTTGGCGTAGATCGGGGTCTCCGACGAGTTCTTGTACTTCGCCGGGTCGCTGCTGCCTGGAAGCACGCGACCGCCTAACGCGACCGGATCGCCATTCTCGGTGTAGATCGGAAACAGAACCCGTGCCCGAAATGAATCCTGCATGCGGCCGGACTTGTTGTTGAACGCCAACCCCGTGTCGCGCAACATCTCCGGTGCGACACCGAGGTTTTTCGCCATCGCATCCCAATCGTCGGGCGCCCAGCCGATCTTGAACGCGCGCGCCACATCGCCAGCTAGCCCGCGCTTGCGCAAGTAGTCGCGCGCTTCGCGAGCGTCGGGCGAGTCGAGTAGCCGGTGGTGATACCACTCGACTGCCTTACCCATCGCGTCCACCAATTGTCGACGTCGTTGCCGTTGCCGATCGCCCACCTCGCCAGTGGTGTAGCGCAGCTGAACATTCGCCTTCGCGGCGAGCGATTCCACTGCTGCGACAAAATCCAGATGTTCGATCTCCTGCACGAACTTGAACGCGTCGCCAGCAGCATCGCAGCCGAAGCACTTGTACCGACCGGTTTCGTCGCGCACATTGAATGATCCGGTCTTCTCGGCATGAAAGGGACACAACCCGACCCAGTTGCGGCCAACCCGACGTAGTGCGACGTACTGCTGCACGACATCCGACAGAACGAGCGTTGCTCGCAGGCGCTCAAGGTCTTCGTCGACGATCGCCATTGTCAGGCACTGTACCGGCGAGCCGGTAGCCGAAGGGACGGAATCAGGTGTCGTCGAGCGGGGGCATCTGCTCACGAACCGAAACAGTGTCGTCGCGGGTATCACGCATCGAGAATCCGACGGAGGCGAGCATCACGAGTGCAATCACCAACAGTGATATCCAGGTTTCGATATGCACGCCGAAGAAGGAGAGGATCATCTTCACGCCGACGAAAGCAAGAATGATCGAGAGACCCTCTTGCAGGTAGCTGAACCTCGCGCGCATGTCGGCGAGCAGGAAGTACAGCGAGCGCAGACCCATGATCGCGAACGCGTTGGAAGTGAACACGATGAACTGTTCGCCACTGACCGCCAGCACCGCGGGAACGGAATCGACCGCGAACAACACGTCGGTGAGCTCGACTAGTACGAGCACGGCGAACAGCGGGGTCGCCAGGCGCTTGCCGTTGATGCGAGTGAACAGCTTCTGGCCGTCCAACTCATTGGTGCTGGGGATCAGGTGGTTGACCATTGCCATGAACTTGCTATCCGCTGGATTGCTCTCGTGATCGCTGCCGACGACCAACTTGGCGGCCGTGTAGAGCAAAAACACCCCGAACACCACCAGCGTGATCTCGAAACGGTTGACCAACGCAATGCCAGCGAAGATGAAAGCTGCACGCATGACGAGCGCACCGAACACACCCCAGAACAACACGCGGTGCTGGTAATTGGCCGGCACTTTGAAGTGGCTGAGAATGAGTGCCCACACAAACACGTTGTCGATCGACAGGCTGTATTCGATGAGATACCCCGAGAACCATTCACCCCCCGCCTTCGCCCCCCAGGTGGCCAGCACAACAGCGCCAAACGCGGACCCGACAATCAGCCACGAGACGGTTTCGAGGGCAGCTCGCCGGACTGTCGGCACCTTCGGAACCCGATGCAATACGAGGATGTCGATCAGCAAGAGCGCGGCGATAGCTGCCAGCGCAGCGGCCCAGACCTCGGGCGAAATGTCGAGATTGACAAACTTGCCGCCATCGCCAGACGAGGCGATCAGCTCGACGAACACAATCAGTCTCGACCCAGAAGTCCACCAGCAATCCCGCCGACACCGCTGCCCGAGTTACTGGTGCCAAGCGTGGCTTGGATCCAACCGAGAAATTCAGTTGGGTTTCGCGTTTGCGTCCACACCCGGCCTGGCCCGGTGAAGTCGAACACGAAACCTTCTCCGCTCTTCCAGCTCTGCACCAATCCGCCGCCGCTTGCTTTACGCATGCCCATCGTGACGGTGTCTTCGTAAGCAACCATGTGGCCGGTGTCGACCGTGATGCTTTGACCCGCCGTCAGGTTCCACACTTCCAGCGCCCCGTAGCAAGCAAACACGACCGTGCCCTGGCCTTCAGCGCGCACGATGAAGCCGCCCTCACCGCCGAACATGTTCTTGAAGCCGCCCCATTTGGCGTCGAGGGTGATGGTGACATCGTTCGCCAGCCACGAACCCTTCTGAATGAACAGCGCACGGCCAGCAGTCACCTCGTGCGTCGTTACATCACCGGGCAGTCGCGCAGCGACATCGACGAAACCACCCGCGGGTGGCGCGGTGTAGGTGCTGACGAAGAAGCTCTCGCCACCCAGCGCGGCGCGCTGTAGCGACTTCAGGATGCCGCCTTCGGCTTTCGACGCGAGCGCAACGCCGCCCGACATTGCCATCATCGCGCCGGACTCGACGCGCACTGGCTCGTTGGGCGCCAACGTAAGGCGCGCTACTCCGTAAGCGGGACCCTGACGGGTTTGTACCTGCAACTACTTCGTCTCGCTCTTGGAGCCACCGATGATCGCCTGCGCGGCCGCCAGGCGAGCAATAGGCACACGAAACGGACTGCAGCTCACATAGTCGAGGCCCGCGGCATAGAACTGGTGGATGCTCTCGGGGTCGCCACCGTGCTCGCCGCAGACACCAAGCTTGAGGCCGGGCTTCGCCTTGCGACCGCGACTGGCTCCGATCTCGACGAGTGTGCCAACGCCACCAGGGTCCATCGTCTCGAATGGGTTGCGCTTCAGCAGACCCTGCTCGAGGTAGGCGGGCATCATGCGGCTTTCGACATCGTCGCGACTGAACCCGAAGGTGAGCTGCGTGAGATCGTTGGTGCCAAAGCTGAAGAAGTCGGATTCCTCTGCAATCTCGTCGGCACACAGCGCTGCGCGCGGTGTTTCGATCATCGTGCCGATGGTGACCTTCGGCTTGTCCTTCAGGCCCTTGACGGCTGCGTCGATCTCGGTCTGCACCCATCCGCGTGCGACTGCCAACTCCTCGCGGGTGACGGTGAGCGGGATCATCACCTCGACAATCGGGTTCTTGCCCTTCTTGCGCAGCACGGCAGCCGCGGCCATCAGCGCGCGGACCTGCATCGCGTACAACCCTGGCTTCATTACACCCAGGCGCACACCGCGAATCCCGATCATCGGGTTGTGCTCGGCCCACTCTTCGGCAGCGGCAAGTTCGGCCGTCTCTGTCTTGGAGAGTCCGCCGCCTCGCTTCCACCAGTGGCCCTTCGAGGTCGCACGCTTGATACGCAACTCTTCCACCGAAGGCAGGAACTCGTGGAGCGGCGGATCGAGCAGCCGCACCGTCACCGGCAGCCCGTCCATCGCCGCCAGAATCTGTTCAAAGTCGATCTGTTGCACGCGGCCAAGCTCTGCCAGCGCGGCCGTCTCTTCTGCCGGAGTCTCGGCGAGGATCATTCGGCGAACGACGGGCAGCCGATCGGGTGCCAGGAACATGTGCTCGGTACGGCACAGCCCAATGCCCTCGGCGCCGAGCTTGCGTGCGTTGGTGGCGTCTTCGCCCGTGTCGGCGTTCGCGCGCACGCCGAGCTTGCCCTTGCGGACAATATCGGCCCACGCCAGGATCTTGTCGAACTCGGGAGGCGGCTTCGCGGCCGCGAGTTCCATCGCACCCAACATGACGTGACCGGTGCCGCCATCGATACTGATGACGTCGCCCTCGCGGACGGTGACGTCGCCGACGGTGAACTGCTTGCCGTCAATCTTGATCGCATCGGCGCCGACGATGGCCGGAGTGCCCCAACCACGCGCCACGACCGCTGCGTGACTGACGAGCCCACCGCGGGCGGTGAGGATCCCCTGGCTGACCATCATGCCGTGCACATCTTCCGGGCTGGTCTCGTTGCGAACCAGCACGACCTTTTCACCGCGATCATCGGCACTGACGGCATCGTCGGCTGTGAAGTACACCTTGCCGACTGCTGCGCCGGGTGATGCGGCGAGTCCCTTTGCGAGCACCTTGGCCACACCAGCAAATTGCGGGTGCAGGACCTGATCGAGATGATCGGCCGCAACGCGCATGATCGCCTCGTTCTTGGAGATGGTCCACTTCTCGGAAGCTTTGCCCTGCGGCGTCGTCATATCGACAGCCATCTTCAATGCCGCGGCACCGGTGCGCTTGCCGACGCGCGTCTGCAACATCCACAACTTGCCCTGCTCGATGGTGAACTCGGTATCGCACATGTCTTTGTAGTGGCGTTCGAGGCGAGCGAAGATCACGAGCAACTCGGCGTGGATCTTTGGGAAGTGCAACTTCATGTGATCGAGGGTTTCCGTGTTGCGAATGCCAGCGACCACATCTTCGCCTTGGGCATTGATCAGGAAGTCGCCGTATGGCTTGTTCTCGCCCGTCGCCGCGTTGCGGGTAAAGCCAACACCCGTTCCGCTGTTCTCGTCGCGATTGCCGAACACCATTGCCTGCACATTGACCGCGGTGCCCAGATCGTGGCTGATGCGCTCGCGCACGCGATACGCGATTGCGCGGGCACCGTTCCAGCTAGCGAACACAGCCTCGACGGCTCCGCGTAACTGCTGGCGCGGCTGTTGCGGGAACGGCTTGCCCGTGGCTTGCTGCACGACGTCCTTGAAATGCGCGCATAAATCCTTCAGCGCTTGGGCCGTCAATTGCGCATCGGTCTTCACCCCAGCGGAGCGCTTCGCCTGCTCCAGCGGATGGTCGAACAGTTCGCCATCGACACCGAGCACGATGCGCCCGTACATGGCGATAAATCGGCGATAGCTGTCGTAGGCGAATCGCTCGTCGTTGGTGACGTTGGCAAGGCCCAGGACGCTCTCGTCGTTGAGCCCGAGGTTGAGGACTGTGTCCATCATGCCCGGCATCGAGAACTTGGCGCCCGATCGCACCGAAACCAGCAGTGGATCACGAGCATCGCCAAGCTTGCGACCCATTGCCTTCTCGAGCTTGGTGACATGGGTCGCGATTTCGGCGTCGAGTCCCTTTGGCCAACCGCTCTTCATGTACGCGCGGCACGCATCGGTACTGATCGTGAAGCCCGGTGGCACCGGCAACTTCAGCACGCTGGTCATCTCTGCGAGGTTTGCGCCCTTTCCGCCGAGCAGGTCCTTGTACTCCATCGGAGGGCGGCGGTGTGAGTGACTGAACGCATAAACGAGGGGCACAAGGTGGGAGTCTATGGGCGCCGCCCTGCCGCGGCACAGTGGCCCTAGGCTCACGCCGTGCCCACCGCCGCGCCGATGCGCCTGTTCGGCTTTCCGCTACACGTTGGTTCCGGCTTCTGGCTGTTTATGGGTCTGATCGCGTTCGTCAATGCATCGGCGATCGGCTTGAGTGCCGCCGTGGTGCTCGCGGCGCTGATCGCGGCGTTCACGTTGGTGCACGAACTCGGTCACGCCTTCGCTGCGCGCGCCACCGGAGCCCGTGCCGAGATCTCGCTCGCGTTCATGATGGGCTACGCCTCATTTGTTCCGACTCGCAAGCTGTCGCGTTGGGAACAGATCGGAATCTCGTTCGCTGGACCGGGTATCCAGATCGCGATCGGAGCCGCCGTCTATCTCGCGCTTGGCGGACCGGTGTGGCCGATCGAAAATCTCACGACGACCCAGTTCTCGGTGCTCTGGGCAGGACCACTGATCGGAATGTTCAATCTCGTCCCGGTACTTCCGTTCGACGGTGGCAACATCCTCGAACAAGCCGTGGGTGCAGTGTTCCCACGACACAGCCGCCAGATCATGTTGTGGTTCTCGGGGGCCGTCAGCGTCGGTGGCCTGGTCGTGGTCCTCAGCAACCCCCGTCTGCAGGGCCTCGCAATCTTCATCCTGCTGCCCTTGATGAGCATCGCCCAGATGGCTTTCGGCAATCGAGCCCATCGCAACAACGTGCTCGGTCAGGAGACGATCGCGCGCGCAGAAGCGTTGGCCTGGGCCACCGGCGATGTCTCCGCCTTCCCTGCCGGGCACTTTCCGTCGCCGTGGTTCCGGGCTAACCAGCAGTTGCAGCAGGGCCAGCCCGAGATCGCGCGCGCTCTGCTAGTGGCCGATTTCACTAACACCACGCCGACGAGTTGGTGGCCACCCGACGCAGCACCAAAAGCAGATCTGCGCGCACTCGTCGACAACCTTCCGACACCACTCCCCCACGGCCGCACGTACAGCGACTTCGTGTTGTCGGGAGTCCTGCTACGTCTCGGCGACTTCGAAACTGCCGCGCACTACGCCGCCGCCGCGTACACGCCGACCCGACCGGCGATGTTGGCAGTGCACGTTGCACGTGCGGCAGCAGCGCTCGGCGACCGCGCGACTGCGCTGGCCTGGCTGCGGACCGCGGCAACTACTGCGCCACCCGACGCGTTACAGGCTGCAATCGCGGCCGCACCGGAGTTCGGTGAACTGCGCAATGACCCTGCGCTGGCGCAGGCGTTCACTCCATAACTTTTGCAGCAAGCGTTTTCGGCGCGCGGGCAACTCGTCGCGATCAGCCTTCACCGTGATCGTTCCACCTTGACCTGGGAAGCAGAAGATCTTCTTGCGCAGCCGGTCGAGGTTCTGCTTCATGCGCCGCGCTTCACCATCGCCAACGCCGCGGTGCCGCTGACGCTGGTCACGACTCCCACCGACTTGCCATCGATCTCGTGAGCAGCGCCGACGGTTGTCCCCACGGGAACCAGGACGTATCGCAGCGACTTCGGTGGTGTGGCTCCGCGGCTGTCCATCCGCTCGACAAGTTCCTGGCCCGGATAGCAGCCCTTGGTGAAGTTGACCGCGAGCGGCACAACTCCGGTCTCACCGGGAATCGTTTCACCGGGGATGATCTCGTGACCCATTGCCGGCCACACTGCCTCGATACGCGCCGCTAACAATTGATCCGCAGAGCCGGGCACCGCGCTTGGCGGAGCGGCGGGAATCTCGCCGAGCAGATCGACGCCGCCACCCCAGCTTGCAACTCCGGCCTCATCGGCCGCGCCTTCGCCGCGAAGGGCAATACAAACCCACGGCAGAACGGTGAGCTCGGCCTTCACGCGGATCTTGAAGAGGTTCAGGCGCGCCACCATTCTCTCGCCGAAGCCGGCGTCGGTGTCGAGCACGAACACGTCGTCGCCGGTACGCCAGACGCGCAGCAGCACCTCGACCTTGCCTGTCGGCTGCAGCAGGAAGCTCCACGCAGATTCACCGATCGCGAGCTGTCGCGTCTCCTGCGACAGTTGCGAGTGGAGGAACGTTGCAGCGTCGGCGCCGGCAATTTGAACAACGTCGCGCGGGTATGGGGTCCAGAACACCCAACCAGTGTCGCACCGGCGGCAGCGCATGCCACACTTTCGGGATGGAATCCGACGTCGTTGTCCGTCGCGTCAGCGACACCATGCAACAAACCTTTCGACGGCTCACCAGCCTCGCAACCGGTATCGGCATATTCGCACTGCCTATCGGAGCGGCGACATTCGCGACCGGCCTCTGGATATTCGATGGCAGCCGCAACGCGTGGATCGTGATCGGCGGCGCGATCTGCTTGATCCCACCGCTAGCGGCCTTGATCGGTCGTCACCTTGTCCGCCGTACGGCGAAGCACGCACCCCAATTGGTCACCGATATTCGCCACTTTCTGGACACGTCGGTGCACTCGGCGAATGTGCTGATTGATCACGACAGCGGACAACCTGTTTCGGGTTACGTGAAGAACTTCAAGTCGCTGCGCGGTGAGTTGAAAGCTCGGCGCAGCGAGTTGCCCGCCTTGTTCTCCGGCATCAAGGCGATCACGAGCGTTCCAGGAATCGCGGCGATCGCAGTGCTCGGCACCTTGTTCGTCGGAGGGCTAGGGACCGTGTTGTTGATTGGCGGCCTGATCGATTGATCGGGCCGTCATACGGCGCGCCGCCGGGACGGCTGCCAACAGCGCCGCCGCTTTGTTGCGGCACTCCAGATCTTCTTCGTCGGGGTCCGAATCGGCGACTATGCCCGCACCGGCTTGAAACGACGCGCCATGAGCGCCGACGAACATCGTGCGAATCGCGATCGCTGTGTCGAGATTGCCGCTGAAGTCGACGTAGCCAACGACGCCCGCGTAGGGCCCGCGCTTCGCCGGCTCGAGCTCATCGATCAACTGCATCGCGCGCACCTTTGGTGCCCCGCTGACGGTGCCTGCGGGCAACGTTGCCCGCAGGACGTCGATGGGGGTCTTGCCGTCCAACAACTCGCCGCTGACCTGCGAGGTGAGGTGCATCACGTGGCTATAACGCTCGAGGCTCATCAACTCGTCGACATGCACAGAGCCGAACTTCGCGACTCGGCCGACATCGTTACGAGCAAGGTCGACGAGCATGATGTGCTCGGCGACCTCTTTGGGATGCTCGCGTAACTCGCCCGCCATGCGGCGATCATCCTCGTCGTCGCGGCCGCGCCGACGAGTGCCGGCGATGGGCCGACTGATCACCTTGCGGCCGCGCACCTGCACCATCGGCTCCGGCGAGCTGCCCGCGATCGTGATCGCCGCATGCCGCAGGAAATACATGTACGGACTGGGGTTTATTTGGCGCAGCACGCGGTAGAAATCGAAGGGGTCAGCGCCGAGTTGAACGTCGTAGCGCTGCGCCAGCACAACCTGGAAGACGTCGCCAGCGAGAATGTGCTCTTTCACCACTTTCACTGCGCGCTGATACGCGCCACCAGCCATCGAACCGCGGGCTTCTGGAAGCGGCTCATCGGGCATCGGCGGTTCCATTGGCACCGCAACCAGCGGCCGCGAGAGGTCGATGATCGCGCGCTCGACGCGAGCGCAGGCAGCGTTGTAGGCGGCGTCGATTCCCGCCGAGTCCAGCCCCAACACTGGCGTGCTCTCGATCAGGTACACCCGCTGGCGCCAATGATCGAACGCGGCGAGCGAACCGATGATACTCATGACCGCGTCGGGGAACTGCCGATCGTCGTGAGGTACGTCGGGTAGTTGCTCGATTTCGCGGACAACGTCGTAGCCCAGGTAACCCATCACTCCACCTTGCAGCGGCGGCAGCTCGGACATGATTGGCGCGTGATAGGCAGCGATCAGCGCGTCGAGCGCGGCGAGCATGCCTCTATCGAGCGGGATGTCGGCGAGCAGCGGAGTGCCCGTCAGCTTGATGCGACCGTCGCGCAATTCAAGAGTTGCTACTGGGTCGCGGCCCACGAAGCTGTAACGAGCCCACCGCTCGCCATGTTCAACCGACTCGAGCAGGAAACCTTCGCCGTCGCCGACCAATTTCAGATACGCGGCAACCGGAGTTTCCAAGTCGCCCAACAGTTCCGCCCAGACAGGGACAACCGTGTGCTCAGCAGCGAGTACTCGGAACTCCTCCAGGCTCGGCCGCATGTGTCGTTCGTTCGATCGCGCCGCTACCAACAGCTACAGATACAGGCCGGTGCTGGCTTCGATGCGAGTGGCCGCGACTGCATGCAGGTCGCGTTCGCGCAGCATGATGAAATCGGCGCCGCCCACTTCGACCTCATAGCGATCCTCCGGGCTGAACAGAACGCGATCGCCGACCTCGGCGCTGCGCACGTTCTGACCGAGTGCAACGACCTCGGCCCACACCAAACGCTTCGAGATCTGCGCAGTCGCTGGGATCAGGATGCCACCGGTGGACCGGCGCTCGCCATCGCGCTCAGGAATCCGCACCAACAGCCGATCATTGAGCATCTTGATTGGAAGCTTTTGATCATCCAACGCCACCTCGGCAGGGTACCGTCGGTCATATCACGTTTCCCAACGGAACAAGAAGGGAAGTGCATCGTGCGCTATCGATCGGCTGTAGGCATTGCCTTCGGATTCTGTTTGCTCGCAATCGGCGCCGCCTGCACCGACGACGCTGGCGAAGCAACACAACCGGGCGATGCAACATCGACCTCGATCGACCCAGCCTCGGGTCAGACAACCACGCTGCCCCTCGACATACCTACGACATTCATCGAGAACTGCTCGCAGATGCCTTCGGCGCCCGCGCTTTCCGGAATCGTTGGCATTCCACTGGCCGACGGTCAGGTCGTCGGTGCTGGCACCTGTCAGTTCCTCGGTCTCAACGAGCAAAGTCGGGTCATCACGTTGGCACTGTTGACCGACATCGGGGACCAGACAATCTTCAACGATCTGCAAGTGTCGCTCGGACCGAGCACGCCGCTGACTGACCCGACGCTGGTCAACGCGTTCGTCGATCCAACATCGCTGGTGTACATCAACGCAAACGGCTCGATTTACACCGTGCGGACTCTGATCACCGATGCGACGCCAGCCGAACAGGTGCCGCTGTCAGTCGCGGTGCTGCACGTGTGGCTCAATATCTAGGCAAGACGTATCTAGGCAAGGCGTATCTGGCGCGCGCGTTATCCGTGTGAGCGACGAGAACGCCGCTCGACGGTAGCCGACGGTGCAGAGTTGACCATCGCGCCGATCAGGTCAACGATTGTCTCCACAGTCGGACGTTCGCCCGGTGTGTGCCCATCGATTGCCTCGCGCATCGCCGCGATGTGCGTTGGCGTAGTGCCGCAGCAACCGCCGACAATCCGTGCCCCGGCGTTAATCGCGGCGGTCGTGTAGCGCGCCATCAACTCGGGCGTGCCCGAGTACACGATTTCCGTTCCTTCGAAATGTGGGACACCACAGTTGCCTTTGACGACAAGTGGGTAGACGCAACCTTCCATCTCAAGCAACGACACAAGAATGTCGGGCGCGCCGACGCCACAGTTGGCGCCCATTGCAAGCGGTGCCACGTTTTCGGTGACGAGCACCTCCGACAGGCTTCCGGGCATCAGCCCCATCATCGTGCGGCCCGCCGTGTCGAACGAGCACGTCACCACGTAGGGCATGCCCACCGAGATCGCTGCCGTAGCCGCCGCGTGCACTTCTTCGGGCGACGACATGGTCTCAATCCATGCGACGTCGGCGCCACCGTCTTGTAGTCCGCGGATTTCTTCGGCGAAGGAAGCGACCGCATCATCGTGCGTCAGCAGGCCGAGTGGCTCGAACAGTTCGCCGGTCGGGCCAACAGAACCGGCAACGACGATTGGTCGATCTACCGAGTCGGCAACCGCGCACGCCAACTTCGCGGCGGCACGCGCTAACTCGTACGCGCGATCCTGTGCCTTGTGCAGCTTCAGACGTTGACGGTTGCACCCGAAGGTATTGGTCAAGATGATGTCGGAGCCCGCCTCGACGAACCCGCGGTGAAGATCAGTCACGCGATCGGGGTGCTCGATCGTCCAGAACTCGGGCGGGTCACCCGACATCAGGCCAGCTGCAAAGAAGTTGGTGCCGGTGGCACCGTCGGCAAGCAGGACTCGCCCGGTTGCGAGAAGTTCGGAGAGTGATGCGCGCATTCGATGGAGTTTAACGGCGACCGGTCGCCGCCGACCGTCATCACTCCGTGGCGGCCTCGATACGCGCTTTGATCTCCGGGGTAATGCGCTCGACGACATCAAGCGCGGCAAAGTTCTCGACGACCTGGCTCGCACGACTAGCCCCGGTAATCACAGTGGAGACATGCGGATTGCTCGCGCACCATGCAATCGCCAACTGCGCCAGTGTGCAATCGAGTTCGGAGGCGATTGGGCGCAACTTTTCGACCTTCGCGACGGCGTCTTTGTCGGTCACGCGCTCGGCCAGCCACTCGTAACCGGGCAGCGCGCCGCGGCTGTCGTCGGGAACGCCGCCCTTGTACTTGCCGGTCAGCAACCCACTAGCGAGTGGGCTCCACGTCGTGGTGCCGAGGCCGATGTCGTCGTACAGGCGCGCATACTCGGTCTCGACCCGCGTGCGCTCGAACAGGTTGTATTGCGGTTGCTCCATCACCGGTTTGTGCAGGTGATGACGATCGGCGATGTCCCACGCCGCGCGGATCTCGTCGGCCGACCATTCGCTGGTCCCCCAGTACAGGGCTTTGCCCTGGCTAATCATGTCGCTCATCGCCCAGACGGTTTCCTCGATGGGAGTATCCGGATCGGGGCGATGGCAATACACCAGATCAAGGAAGTCGAGCTGCATGCGCTCGAGCGAGCTGTCGATGGCCTGCGCCAGGTACTTTCGGTTGAGCGTATTCTTCATGTTGCGAACGTTGCCGTGGATGCCCCAATAGAACTTCGTGCTGACGACATACGTATGGCGGCCCCAGCCAAGCTGTTGGAAGACCCGACCCATTTGCGCTTCGCTCTTGCCCCCTGCGTATACCTCGGCGTTGTCGAAGAAGTTGCAACCGCTGTCGAACGCGGCCTGCATGCACTCCACCGCCATGTCGTCACCGAGCTGGTTGTCGAATGTGACCCAGCTCCCGAATGAAAGCAGCGAAACTTGCAGGCCGCTGCGACCGAGTCGTCGATATTGCATCTTGGTAGCCATGGCGCGCAGCGTATCGGCGCCGCTAATCCGCGAGTGCAGTGCGCAGCGCAGCCAGTTCCGCAATTCCCTTGCCGCCGACACCACAACAACCGCCGATAATGCGCGCACCGGCAGCGAGCCAGGATGGCACGAGGGCGGGAATTTCCATGTCCTCAGAGCTCTCAGACCACTGGCGGTGATCAGCGTTCCAATGCGCGCCGTGATTCGGATACACGACCAATGGAACGCCGACCGACAAGGTGCGCAGCAGCGGCGCAACGAAGTGGGGTGCTGCGCAGTTGATGCCGACTGCGTCGACAGCGGCCACGACTCGTGCTACCGCCTCGGCGAGCGATTCCCCACCGCAAGTGTGCTCTGCGTCCTTACAACTGAACGCAACCCACGCCGGCGCGGTTGTCAGCGAGCGCAATACGTCGACGATGATCTCTGCCTCGACACCCGTCGGAATCGTTTCGATCGCGAATAGGTCGGGCTCGGTCTCGACGAGGACCTCCAGTCGCGCTCGATGGAAGGCGCGGACGTCTGCCCAGCTCGCGCGGTACCGCCCGTGATATTCGCTTCCGTTCGCGAGATAGGCACCGAATGGGCTGACCGAACAAGCAACCACTCCTGCGCCGCTCGCCCGCGCGACCGCCGTCGTCGAAGCCAACGCTTGCCGAGCGACAGCCGGTTCAAATCCAGCAGCGATGAACCCTTGCTCGCTGGCCTGATAGCTCGCGCTGATGATCACATCCGCGCCCGCGTCCACGTACCGACGATGGGCGGCGGTGACCACACCCGGCCGATCGACGATCGACGCCGCCGTCCACAACGATCCTGCCGGTGACTCCCCCAACTCCTCAAGCATCGTCGACAAGCCACCGTCGAGCAAAGTGAACGGCCGACGCGCAACGTCGGCGGCGAGTTCCGGAGCGAACACATCGCGCACTGCCGGCGACATCGCAACCACCTCGCAACGTTACCGGCGGCGCTTGCTGCCTGTACGACACTTGTCACCGGTACGACACTTGTCACCGGTACGACACTTGTCACCGGTACGACAGAGGTGTACGCGAGAATGCGTCATGCCAGAGAACGCAGCGGCCACATTGTCCGTCATGGCCGATCACGTCGATCGCTATCAACAGGAGGTGGCCGAACTCTTGCCGGGCTACCAACTCCATCAGCGCGACGACGTGGCCACCGCGCTCGTGGAAGCTGAGCGCGCTCTACGCAATGCGGCTCGCGCGTTGCGTCGGGCCGCGAAATTGGCCGACGCCGCGAGCTCGTAAACACAGAGGGTCACTACTGCCGTCAACACAGAGGGTGAAAAAGCGGCGACGGCCCCTCGCGGGGCCGTCGCTCAGCGATGCCAGGCGGCGGATCCCGGCATCGCACGCAAACCAGGTGGCGGGAACCTGGTTGGTGAGGTCACTATACACGTAGCAAAAAACGTCGCAACCGGCCACGCTGCGTGACAAAAGAGCCCCGGTCACGTCTCGATTTTCGGGCGCACACGAGGCAATATTGACGACGGACACACGTCTTCCAGAGTGCATTGCTCGCACAACGGTTTCTTGGCGAGGCACACGCGCCGACCATGCAGGATGATCCGCAGGCTGAAGTCGCCCCACTCTGAGGCCGGTAGGTAGCCACCAAGTTCGGTCTCAACCTTTACCGGATCTTCCTTGGTGGTGAGGCCCAATCGACGACTCAGGCGACCAACATGCGTGTCGACAGGCAGGCCGGGCAGACCGAACGCGACGCTGCGCACGACGTTGGCCGTCTTGCGGCCCACGCCAGCGAGCGTCACTAGGTCTTCGAGCGCGGTCGGTACCTGTCCCTCGAAACGCTCGACGAGTGCATGTGCCGTGGCGATGAGGTTCCGCGTCTTGGTCTGGTAAAAACCGGCCGACCGGATGATCTCTTCAATCACGCCCGGATCTGCCGCCGCCATCGCAGCCGCGTCGGGATAACGCGCGAACAATTCTGGTGTCACCAAATTCACCCGCGCATCGGTCGTCTGCGCCGAGAGAATCGTCGCCGCCAGCAACTCGAACGAATTGCGATGGTCGAGTTCGCACAGTGCCTGCGGGTACGCGGCCGTCAGCCGCTCAGCCACAACGACTGCGCGACGCGCAGCGCCGCGTCCCCGAGATGCACGTGCCTGAGCAGCCATGTCGTTGGAGGCTACTCAGGCAAGCGAGTAGCCCCATTCGCTGCCAGTAGCCTCGTACGAATGGTGCAGTCACGCACGCCCACCGTGCTTTCGACTCCCGATCGACAAGCGGTGCACGACTTTGTGGCATCGACTCGGCCCATCGGTTGTTCGCGGCTCAATTCGCTGCCGAACGGAGCGATCACACAGGCGGCAACGCAGGGCTCAATCATGGTCGGCTACGCGCAAGCCGCACCAAACGCTGGCGGGTACACGATTGATTGCGTCACCGACAACTCGCAAATACGCGAGCAATTGGTGACGTCGATCATCACGGAATTACCCCACGACATCGCCGTCACGTGGTGGGCGCACGACGATCCGACTGATCTCGCACTGGCGACCTCGTTGCATATGCCGCCGCCGCACCGACGACTACTGAACATGCGCCGTCCGCTGCCGCTTGAACCAGCGCGCTTGTCGGCCGATGCGGGCAAAGTACCGGTTCGGCCGTTTGTCGTTGGTCGCGACGAACAGGCGTGGCTGGAAGTCAACAATGCGGCCTTCAGCTGGCACGAGGAACAGGGCAACTGGGATCTGGCGACATTGCGCGCGCGAATGCACGAGCCGTGGTTCGATCCTGCCGGGTTCCTGCTGCACGAACGGGAGGGTCGCCTTGCAGCCTTCTGCTGGACCAAGCAGCACTTGGTCGCCGGCCAGCCGATTGGCGAGATCTATGTGATCGCCGTCCACCCGGACTTCCATGGCGTCGGTCTCGGCAGGGCGCTGACGATTACTGGCTTGCGTCACCTCAGCGACACCGGCTCGACTATGGCGATGCTGTATGTCGAGGCCGACAACCCCTCAGCCGTTCTGTTGTACGAATCGCTCGGATTTCACACCACCCACATCGATGTCGCCTATCAACGACCCGCCTCTAACACCCGCCACTGAACGACCACCCGGGAGACACCCAATGACTGCTGTCGATAACTCACCCGCCGCCGATGAACTGCCGCGCTGGAGCGTCGCCGACATTCACGAGTCGTTCCAAGCACGTTCGTTCGCTGACGCGATGGATCGTTGCGGCGCCGACATGTCGCGGCTGGAAGCGTTGTTCGAGGAGCACGGCATCCGAGCAACCGAACCACGACCGGTGACGGCCGCCGACGGGCGTGCGGCCGACGCCGTCATCACCGCGGTCAATCAACTACGCGACCATGCCGACCTCACCTCCGCGTACATTCTGGCTACCACTACAACCGACAGCTACAACGAACAAGCCGAAGGTTTGCTGGGCGAGTTCGACATGATCGATGTACGCCAGCGCCCCCTGACTGCACGGCTCGCAGCCTGGATGAGTTCGCTTGGCGTCGACGCGCTCGCAGCCGTCAGTGATCAAGTCGCCGAGCACCAAGGCCCACTCGACAAATTGGCGCGGCGCGCTGCTCACCAGATGGCCGAGAGCGAGGAAGGGCTGTACGCCGACCTCGTGAGCACCGGCTCGTCGGCGTGGGATCAATTGCATGGTGTCGTCACCTCGCAGCTCGCGGTGCCCGTGAGCATGCCCGATGGCATGCAGACGATGCCGATGGCTGCTGTACGCGGTCTCGCCACGCACGCCGACCCGACTGTCCGCAAAGCCGCCTACGACGCCGAGATGGCTATTTGGCCGACGGTCGCGCCGGTGTGCGCAGCCGCGATGAACGCGGTCAAAGGCGAGGCCAACGTCGTCAACCGGCGTCGTGGTTGGGAATCGCCCCTCGATGCTTCCCTGTTCTCGAACAGCGTTAGCCGCGCCACCTTCGATGCAATGCAGCAAGCGATCACCGATTCTCTCGTCGACATGCGCGGATGGATGAGGTCGAAGGCTCGACTGCTCGGACACAACGGCGCGCTGCCGTGGTACGACCTTGTTGCGCCGCTACCACTCGGCGCACCGACAGTCTCGTGGGACGACGGAGTCCAGATCGTGCGCAACGCGTTCGCATCGTACGGAGGCGGGCTGGACGGATTGGTCGATCGTGCACTCGACGAGAAGTGGATCGATGCCGGGCCGCGTGCTGGCAAACAGGGCGGCGCCTTCTGCATGCCACTGACCGCCGATCGCTCGCTGGTGTTCTTGAACTGGAGCGGCAGCTTCGACTCGGCGCAGACCACGGCTCACGAATTGGGCCACGCCTACCACAACACGCAACTGGCGCATCGCACGCCGATGCAGCGCGATCTGCCGATGGCACTGGCAGAAACAGCGAGCATCTTCTGCGAGACACTGGTTGTCGAGGAAGGGCTGCAACGACTTCAGGGCAACGATCGTTTGGCGCTACTCGACGTCGACCTGCAAGGCACGACCCAGGTCGTCGTCGACATCCGCAGCCGCTTCCTGTTCGAAACGGAAGTGTTTGCCCGTCGCCAGCGACGAACGCTTGGCGTCAGCGAGTTGATCAAGTTGATGCAAGAAGCTCAGGCCGACGCCTACGGAGACGGTTTGCTGCAGTCGACGGCGCACCCGTACATGTGGGCCGTGAAGCCGCACTACTACGGCTCGCACTTCTACAACTGGCCATATACCTATGGTCTGCTCTTCGGGCTCGGCCTATTCGCGCAGTACCAGCAAGACCCCGAGCGCTTCAAGGCGCACTACGACGATGCGCTCTCGCGCGCCGGCATGAACTCGGCTGAAGAACTCGCGGGCGTGTTCGGCTTCGATGTGACCGACCAAGCCTTCTGGACTGCCAGCCTCGATGTGGTTCGCACTCGTATCGCTAGCTACAACGAACTGGCTAAAAGCGTCGTGCCACGGGACGTGTCGCCGGTGTGAGCGATCGATCAGCGACGACTCTGTACACGCCGACGCGCGAGTCGTTCGCGGAATTGCTGAGCGGCGAGCCAAAATACCGTGTCGACCAGCTTTGGGATGGGCTGTACACACAGCTGGCGACTCCGGAAGCAATCACCAATGTTCCGAAGAAACTTCGCGATCGCATTGCAGCCGAACTGCCCACCGCGCTGACCCAACAGGTCCGCAGTGTGAGCGACGGTGGCGACACGGTCAAGTACCTGTGGGCGCTGGCCGACGGAAGTCGCATCGAGACAGTCCTCATGCTCTACCCCGATCGAGTGACTGTGTGCGTCAGCAGCCAGGCGGGCTGCGCGATGGCGTGCGGATTTTGCGCGACCGGGCAGGCTGGCTTCACTCGCCAACTGACGGTCGGTGAAATTGTCGAGCAGGTGGTGATTGCCGCTCGCGACGCGCGCACGATGGGTCGCCGCCTCGCCAACGTCGTGTACATGGGCATGGGTGAGCCGATGGCCAATCTCCCCGCGGTGTGGGAATCTGTGGAACGACTGCACGGTGCAGTCGGGCTTTCAGCACGCCACATCACGGTCAGCACCGTCGGCATCGTGCCAGGCATTCGCACGCTGACCGAGAAGCAGCTGCCCGTCAACCTTGCCGTCTCGCTGCACGCCGCCAACGACGAGTTGCGCGACGAACTGGTGCCGATCAACAAGCGCTATCCGCTGAACGACCTGATGGAAGCGTGCGCCGCGTACTTGGATGCAAAAGGCCGACGATTGAGTTTCGAGTGGGCGCTGATCGATGGCATCAACGATCGCGTACAGGACGCCACCGAACTCGCGAAGCTGTGCCGGCGCTTTCGGCTGCCCGCGCACGTCAACCTGATTCCCCTGAATCCGACGCCGGGCTACCCGACGGTCGGTTCATCCGCGGCGCAGGTCGGCAGGTTCCATAAGTCGCTCGTCGATCTCGGCGTCAACGCCACAGTCCGACGTAATCGCGGGACCGACATCGATGCCGCTTGCGGCCAACTCGCCGCTGGCCAACCCGTCGTCCTTAGCAGTGGGCCCGCACGGTTGGATAAGGGTTGACCGCGGCGCCGCCGCCTGGATGAATCTCGAAATGCAAGTGTGGCGTGCTGGCCTTCGCGTTGCCAGTGTCGCCCAAATAACCGATGATGTCGCCCGCAAGTACTGGACCGACAGTGCCGTACGAATCGAAATGCCCATAGAAGTACCTGTTGCCATCGATACCGACCAGTTGAACGGTGAGTCCACCGAGTTCGCGCTCGCTCGACCGAGCCACACCGTCGACAACCGCGAGCACTGGTGTGCCGCGCTCACCAATCATGTCGACGCCTTGATGGTGGCGCCCGCCACTGCGTGGTGCGCCCCACGTATCTCCGAAACCGACGGCTGCATCACCGGTCGGGCACACGAAATCGATACCGCCATAGTCGGCACCGCCGGCACCGCCTGGGCGGCCACCGGTGCCGCCACCTCCGGTTTGTCCGCCACTACCAACCTCGGCTGCAACGGTTGAATTTTCAGGCGCCTGGTCTGACGAGTCGATGTCGTCGAAGTCAGCGGCGTCCGTAGTCGGAGCGGCAACCTGCAGCTCCGCCTCGCGGTCGGCACGCGCATCGCGAGTGCGCTGCTCTGCGGTCAGTGCCTTGCGGACGGCATCGTCCTGCAGTCGTTCTGCTTCGACGTCCTTCAGGTTCTCGATCTCCGCCATCGCCTGGTCGCGCAACGTGGCGGCGCTGGCTCGTTGCTGTTCCGTCTCAGTGTGCTTGGCCGTCAACTCGTCGTTCTTCTGGTCTAGATCTCGGTTCAGTGAATCGAACACGTCGAAGTCCTCCTCCGAGGTGTCGGTAATCACCGCCGTCAGAGCCGAAACCTGCATTTGTTCCTCAGCACTCGAAAAGCCGTTGAGTAGCGGCGAGCCAGCGGAACTCGACCTTGTGAAGCGGTTGACCGCGACCTGTTGCACGCGGTCGCGAAGAGCCGCGACCTGTTCTTCCAGGTCGTCGATCTCGGCAGCGATCGCTTCTGCCTCGACCACCAGTCCGTCCAGGCGCGACTCGGCAGCGAAATATGCGTCGGCGGCCCGATTTGCCCGATCTCGGGCGTCGGCAATCTCTCGTGCGGCCTGCTGGACATCCGATTCATCGGCGGTCGCGTGGTCGCCGATGGCCATCGGCACGAGCGCGCATAATGCGACCAGCATGGCGACGACTCGACGCATTGGTCTGCAAGCTAACAGTTGCTTCATTTGGACACACTCACCGCCGTAACCTCATCGGTCGCATGGCTGTCGTTCTGAACCTCTCACAGGTCAGTTTCACTCGAAACGATCGACTCATTCTGGCCCCAATGAACTGGCGGGTCAGCGACGGCGAAAGATGGTTGGTGTTGGGGGCAAACGGCAGCGGAAAGACCACTTTGCTGCGCATTTCGTCGATGTACGAGCACCCCTCGTCGGGAACGGTTGAGGTGCTCGGCGAGCGACTGGGCCGCACCGACGTTCGTCGACTGCGCAGCCGCGTCGGCTATGTATCAGCGGCGTTGACATCACAACTACGCCCGGAACTGGACTGTCTTTCGGTGGTGATGACCGCCAAATACGCGGCACTCGAGCCGTGGTGGCATCGCTACAGCTCCGAGGACCGAGAACGTGCCCTACGGTGCCTTGCCCGGATGGGCGTCGCAGAGTTGGCTGATCGCCCGATGTCGACGGTGTCGTCGGGCGAACAGCAACGAGTAGTGCTCGCGCGGGCATTGATGAATGATCCCGGCATCATGTTGCTCGACGAGCCAAGTGCAAGGCTCGACCTCGGTGGCCGCGAACAACTGGTTGCCGCGCTCAGCGAACTGACACTCGATCCAGCCGCGCCACCGCTGGTGCTTGTGACGCATCACATCGATGAAACGCCGCCAGGCATGACACACGTGCTGATGTTGCGCAACGGCAAAGTGGTAACAAAGGGCACGATCGAGCGTTGCCTCACGGCGAAGAACCTCAGCGAGTGCTTCGGGTTGCCACTACATCTCGAGCGCCGCCCCGATGGCCGCTTTAGTGCGTGGCACTCGCCAACGCCGCCAGCCGCGCACGACCGTTTGTGATCTGATCGGCGAGCGCCCGCTCGAGCAATCCCCCACCCCACAACCCGCCGCCGTAGTGCAAGTGCATGGTCAACGCGCTGCCTTCGGTTGCCGGCGCGACGTCGGCCGTCAGCACCCATGCACTGTGTCGCCGCGAGTCGGCCTCGGATCGACTGAACACGACGTGCCGTGCACCAACATCGTGTTCAGTGCGCTTCATGCGTAGTCGCTTACTGCGAGCGAGCGGGCCGATCCGTGCGCGCAACTCGACCAACCAAACCGCATCCGATACAACGTCCCATTCGCCGTCCGAGAGCGGATCGGCGCGGTGCACCAAATCGACCCAGTGCGGGTACTTCGCCAGATCATCGACTAGCCCGAACAGGACATCGGCATCACAGGGTGCCTCCAGCGCTGCATGAACATCCATCGCTTGCAGTATCGCCGATTGTTGTTCAACCGCTCACACAATCCTCACAACCAGCCCGCACAGTGGGGACCGTCACCCCCGACACCGCAGAGATTGGAATCCACAATGAAGCAAAGCACGAAGTACAGCATCGGAATCACCAGCATCGTGCTGGCCGGAACACTCGGACTCGGCACCATGGCTTTCGCTGGCAATGGCGACGACGGCACCGGTGGCGGTCGCCGCCAGCTAACCACTGAGGAGCGGTGCGAGCGCCAAGACGAAGCTGCCGCCCGCGCGGCCACGGCTCAGGAACGAATCGCCACCCGAGTGGCGACGCTGACCGAAAGGCGTGCTGCCGCCGAAACCGCTGGCGAAACGGAGAAGGTCGCTCGTATCGACAAGGCGCTTGCCCGCATGGCGAAGCTCAGCGATCGAATTGACACCCGGTTGGCCAAGTTGCAGACGTGGGCAGCCGAGAACTGCGACTAGACGACTAGCGAACTAACGACTAGCGAACTAACGACTAGCGAACTAACGACTAGCGAACTAACGACTAGCGAGCTAACGACTAGACGGCTTGCTCGCCGTCTGGCGGGCGCCCGCCCTGCTGCTCCTTCGGGGCGGCGGGGTGGGCGCCGTCGTTTTTGTCGTTCTTGCCACCACGTTTCCCGAATGCGCGCGACAGCAGCGGGCTGCGAGCGGTCAGCAATCCGTCGAGATCGTCGGTTTGATCGAAGACCGGCTGCCACGGCGAAATCCCGGCCGACCGGACACGCGGTTTGATTTCCAGAATCGTGGCATCGAGATCCGGGGCAACGTCGTCTGCGACGAGTTGTTCATGTTGCACGACCAGCTGCAACTGGCCTGTGTCGTCGTCGGTCAATTGTCGGCGACGGATTCGCCGGCGCGGCTTGACGGTCGCCGATTCGCGACTCTGAAACAGCCGTGGAGCCAGTTCGCGACGGTCGTCGAGCGTCCAACCGTTGGGGACCACCATTGCGTCGGCGTGGTCGCGGCACAGTGCCCCTGCCCGACGCGATCTCTCGTCATCAAACGCTTCGATACACACGACTAAGGCGTAAGGGTCGATCCCGTAGGTGACGTCGGCGGGCTGCGAACAAGTCGGACGTTCGCAGATACGTGCCATTAGTTGAAAACTAGCCGCGCGCCGTACGAGGAAGTGGCGCGCGGCATCAGCAGCATTCAGGGTCTGTAGGGGAACCCGTTGTTTTTGGCCAGCCGCATTCGTTCGCGTTCGGCGGTCACCAGCGCCTGCATTTGGTCACGCACCACCGGGTAGAACTTGTTGCCCGGGCACGCAGTCTTGGACATGTCGCGATGGCCGCCGATGGTCCTGGCGGTGACCCCGACACCCTTCTTGAACCTGTTCGAGCCTCGCGACACGAACGTGGTCGTCGCACCAGGATTCGTGTCGAGGCCGTGCCGATCCGCCAGCCACGCCAAGGTCCGCACCAAGCCTGCCTGCTGCGCTGCCGTCGGGAGAATCTTGGTGAAGTTGCCGATCACACACACCAACTGCGCAAAACCCTGGCTGCCTCCAGTCGCGTCGGCGACGACCGGCCCCGCCAACGCTCCTGTGCGGCCCTCCCACACAGCACCATCGCGATCGACAAAGAACTCGTAGCAGACGTCCGGCCACCCTTTGCCGCTGCCGGTCTGGTAGGCGTAGGTCTTGCGCAGCCTCGTGGGCGTGCCGCCCTTGTCCACCTTGTTCGACCCGGCGGTGTGATGGACGAGCAGGAAACGAACGTCTTCCGGCGCAAGGATCGGACCTTTCGGAGGTAGGTCGGCACCCCACACTTCACGCGGATAGATATCCAAGCCCGGCGCAACATTGACCGGCAGAGTCCCCGTCCGCGCGTCGGGCACGCTGCTCGCCGACGCGGTGATCGAGTCGGCGTGTGCTGGCTGTCCGAAAGCATTCACGAGTCGTGCGGCTCCGAGGGCGAGCGAACCGCCGACTAGCAAGTCACGTCTGGAAACCGCGTCGTTCGACATGCGATCACTATATGAGTGGGCGATGCGGGGCTCGAACCCACGACCTCCACGGTGTGAACGTGGCGCTCTAGCCGACTGAGCTAATCGCCCGAAGGGCAGCGCAAGGATAGCAGCGACGACCGCTAGCGGTCACTTCGAAATGCGGTGCCGCTAGTCGTCTTGCCGACCTCGCCCAGAAAACAGAAGTACCCACCGCGATCCGCCTTCCACCCAAACGCCCGCGGATAGAGGTAATAGACCTCGAAGACTGACTGTTCGTAGGCCCGGCCGACGTACGGCTCGAATCCGGCTTCGCACGCGGTCTGCACTTCTAGGAGCAGCGTCTCGTCGCCGGGATAATCACGATTGCCATCGGGGTTGAGTTCGCCCGTGTTGTACATCTCCGCACCGTGTTGCTCATCGCACGAAACGAAATCCAGTTCGAACACGATCTCGATGTCGGGGAAGTCCGTGATGCAATCGCCGACGTCGGCATACAAATACGACGACTTGTCCGACGCGTCCTCATCGTCGTTCTCGAGGCGGCCAGTAGCGCCCGCCCAAATGAACGCTGCGCCACCGACGACACCGATCAATCCGGTTATCCATCCGGCTCGAGCCTTGCCGAGCCCGACCAATGTGCCATTGCTTCGCTTGATCGCCCTTGCGCTGATCAACCCGAAGATAAGACCGAGCAGCGGCACAATGCCCAAGATCCAGAAGGTGAGTAGGCCAACGAGCCCGCAGACCAACGCGGCTGTCGCGAGGCCATAGCTGCGAGCAGCGGGCGGCATCCCTCCGTAGACCGCTGGCGCACCTGGCCAGGCCGGCGCGCCAGGCCAACCTGGCGACCCTGATGGACCGGGCGGCGGTGGCGCGGCTCCCCAGCCGGGGAACCCGGGCTGGATCGGGGTCGATCGCGGCGGCATCGTCGGCGCCGCGGGCTCGGGGGGCAGCATCGGTTCCATCGCAGGACTCTATTCTGCCGCAGGACTCTATTCTGCGTGGTGGTTGGCCGATTGACCATCTTCTCGCTGTAATGACGGCGGCAACCGACAACGAAGGCGCTCATCACCTTGGTTAATATGGGCCGGCGGGTCGGCTATTGCGTCAGCCACCGGCCAGCGTCGCGGCGATCTGCGACGAAGAGTCGCCGGACTTACGCATCACGCGCGCGACGAAGACAAGCAAAGCAAGCGTCATCACGAATAGGACCACCGCTCCAACACCCCAGAATGGCGCCAGTTCGCTTCTGGACGCACTGATCAACGCGACCGGGAAGGTTGAGGACGCGCCGCTGATCAACTGCGAGATAATGGTGTTGTCGAGGCACAGGGTGAACGACAGCAATCCGCCCGCAATGAGAGCGGAAGAGATAAGTGGCAGCGTGATCTGGCGGAACGCGCGCGACGGAGTCGCGCCGAGATCGGCCGCCGCTTCCTCCAAAGCCCCGTCGAGGCCCGCCAAACGTGCTCGCACGATCAACGTCACGACCGCACTCGCGTAGATCGACTGTCCAACCCAAAGGCGCAACATTCCGTACTCGATCGGACCGGTGTCGCTGATGAATGGGCCACCGATGAACTGCATCCAGCCTGCCAATGCGATTGCATCCATGATCTCGGGCGTGACCAGGATAAGAAAGATCAAGCCCATGAAGACCTTGCTCCACTTCCCAGGGTGACGAGCGAGAGCGACGCCGCTCAAGCCGCCGAGCGACACCGCGATGATCGTTCCACCGAAGGCCGCGAGGAACGAACCACGCAATCCCTCGCCAACGCCTTGCTGCTGAAAGATGTTGCTGTACCACTCGGTGCGCAACCCATTGATGATGAACGCGATCGCGGCCGCGGCTGGCAGGCACCAGCGCGAAAGCGATAGCACTTTCGCGCCGCGGATCTTCTCAACTATCCGCGGAAGAAGGGCACCGACGACGAGACCGATCGCGAAGATCAGCAAGATCGTGCTCACCGGCGAGAACTTGAACAATCCAACCATCGGGCGGCCCGACGGTGTCTGACCCCGCGGGCCGCCCCAGTACACCGTGTCGTAGTTGCCACTCCAGATCTCGAAGGATGCCCCGCCGTTGAACGAATGGCGGATGACCAACAGGATCGGAATGAACAGAAACACAAGGACAAGCACAGCCCACACGGTGAACGCAGGCTTGAGAACGGGCAAACCTCTCGCTGTGCGCGGCGCGCGGCGCGGCCGGCGCCGATATGCGTAGATCGCGGGACGCAGCAGCCGCAGGCCTCGCTTCAAGAGCCAGAATGCGATCGCGAACGCAACAAGTGTTGCGAGCACCATCAGGATCATGGTGACGGCCATCGCCGAACCCATCGGCCAGTTCTGCGCGCCCTTGAACTGGCTCTCAACCAACGCACCGATCATGAGCGTCTTGCCCTTGCCCAGAATCGTCGACGTGACGTAGTCGCCACACATCGGGATGAATGTGAGCAACACACCCGCGACAACGCCAGGCGCGGCAAGCGGCAACGTGACCGAGAAAAACGTCGACACGCGACCGGCGCCGAGATCCTTTGAGGCCTCGCGCATTCCGTGCTCGATGCGATCGAGAGCGACGAACATCGGCAATACCATGAAGCCCACATAGTTGTAAACGATCGCCAGAAACACTGCGGCGCGGGTGCCAAGTAGATCGATCGGGCCGTCGAGCCACCCGATGTCTTGCAACCATTTGGAAAACTCGCCATTCGGGGCAAGCGGAATCTTCCAGGCGACCGTACGGATGAGGAAGCTGGTGAAGCTAGGAACGATGACGAGTGCGAGCAGCACTGCCTTCCAGCGATCGCTGACCTTGAAGGCGATGAAGTAGGCGACCGGAAAACCGACTAGCAAGCACAGGAACGTCGCCGCGATCGAGACCTCGAGCGTCGAGCGGAACACCCTAAATGTCAGTTCGTCAAAGACGTTGCGATAGTTGTCGAGGCTCAGCGTGTTGAGGTCGACAGGAACAAGTTTGGTGGAATCCTTGGTACCGAACGAGTACCCAACGATGACAGCGATTGGCACCAAGAAGAACGCCAGATACCACATGAACGACGGAATGGCGAGGGCCCACCCGGGCCCTCGCCTTCTCGCTCGCTTTGGTGCGGCCGTCGTCGCGGTCAACGAATCAGCCTCCGGCCCCGGCCTTCATCTGATCGAGGATCTCAACGAGACGATCCTGCGCCAAGTTGACGGCACCGGTGCGCATCGTCGCCACCTCCGCAGCGGTAAAGAAGATCATCTCCGGATTGGTGAGATCGGGAGCTAGCTCTGCGATCAACTGGTCGATGTTCTTCATGCCGCTGTGATAGCCGTGGTACTCAAGGTCCTTGATCGAGATCTCAGGTGTCAGCAGCCAGTTGATCCACGCGTGCGCCGCGTCTGGGTTTGAAGCTCCAACAGCGATGCAATAGTTGTCCATCCACAGTTCGGTCTCGGGGGCACCAAGGCCCCACACCCAGTCCTCGGGGTTGCCACCGGCATCGAGAACGTTGCGGAAGGCGGCACGAGCGTCGCCGTTCCACATCATGCAGATGTCGTAAGAACCCTGGGCGAGGGCCGTGGACGGATAGCTGTCGAAGCCGCTGATATGCGGTGCAAACTCTCCGATCAAGAATGCTTTGGCTGCATCGAGGTCGGCGGTGTCTTCGGTTGTCCAGTCGATGCCGTTCGCCCAGAAGTACATGCCGGTGACGTTGCTGGCACTGTCGAGCATTGAGCAACGGCCGGAACCTTCGTTCATACAGACGTCGATGAAGTCGGACCATGTTGTGACGTCGCGATCGATGACTGCACGGTTGTACAGCCAACCCGTCGAGCCCCAGTCCTTACACACGGTGTACTCGTTGTTCGGGTCCCAGTCGCGACCGTTGTAGATCGGATCGATGTTGGAGAAGTTCGGGATCTTGGACATATCGAGCTTCTGAATCAGACCCTTCTCGATCATCTGCGGAACGAAGGGTCCGGTCGGCACCACGACGTCAAAGCCGCTGTTGCCAGCAGCGGCAGACAGTTTGGTGACGAGGTCCTCGTTGCTCGAGTAGTAGTCGACCTGCATCGAGACGCCCAGGTCGGCTTCTGCGAGTGCGCCCACGATGTCGGGATCGTTGTACTCACCCCAGGTGAACATGTTGAGCGTGCCGCTCGCCTGATTGACCACATTGCTGTACTGGCTGAGCAGGCCGCTGCCGCCACCGGAGGTGGTGTCGGAGCCACCGTTATCTGACTTCTCGTCGTCGCCGCAGGCCGCGAGAATCGCGAGCCCTGCCGCAGCCGTGCCGGCCTGGAAAATTGCTCGGCGAGAAATCACCTGACGGAAACTCTCTGGTGCCAACATGCGCAGTTCGTGTTCGGGTTGCTTCATTTGATTGTTCTCCTTCGTTGCAATGGATGGACTAGGTATTGGCCTCGACGGAAGGTTCCGCGAGAACGAGGTCGGCCTGGCGAGCCGAGAAGGAATACACGTCGGCGGGAGTAAAGGTGCACCACACGGCATCGCCAACCGACAACCGTGGCGCGTTCGCCCGCGGAGTCAGCACCAGCACATCGCGGCTGCCGGTGCGCACGACGTACTGCAACGTGTCGCCGAAGTGGGCAACACTGGCGACATCACCAGCGATGGAGTTGCGCGAGGTGCCGGGATCGACCGAGACCAACTGGAAGTTCTCGGGGCGCACGGCTGCGAGGGCGGGCTCGCCGACAGCAACCTGCTCGTCGGGCTTGGAAACGACGAACAGAGTGCCGTCGTCGGCACGAACACCATCGGCGGTGGCAACGCCGCGCCAAAAGTTGTTTCGTCCGATGAACCCCGCCACGAATGCTGACGCTGGCCTTTCGTAGACCGTTTCGGGATCGGCGAGTTGTTCGACGTGGCCTTCGAGCATGATGGCGATGCGGTCGCTCATGCTCATGGCTTCTTCCTGATCGTGCGTAACGAAGATGAAAGTGATACCCAGTTGGCTCTGCAGCAATTTGAGTTCGATCTGCATTTCCTCGCGTAGCTTGCGGTCGAGTGCGCCGAGTGGCTCGTCGAGCAGCAGCACGCTTGGCCGATTGACCAGTGCCCTGGCCAGCGCGATGCGTTGTTGCTGGCCACCCGACATTTGCCGCGGCTTGCGACCGGCAAGCTTGCTCATCTTCACCATGTCGAGCGCTTCCGCAACGCGGGTGGATGTCTCGGACTTGCCGATGCCCTTTTGGCGGAGCCCGTAGGCAACGTTCTCGGCGACGGTCATGTGTGGGAAGAGCGCATACGCCTGAAAGACAGTGTTGACGTCGCGCTTGTACGGCGGAATGCCCTGCACGTACTGCCCACTGATGCGAATGAAGCCTTCGTCGGGTTGTTCGAAACCGGCCAACATGCGCAGCGTTGTGGTCTTGCCACACCCCGATGGCCCGAGTAGGGAGAGAAATTCGCCGGGACGGACAGACAGGTTGAGGTGGTCGACCGCAACCATGGAGCCGAATCTCTTCGTGACGTCTTGCAGTTCGACCGCGCCGCGCTCGCTAGCGCCAGGCGTGCTGTCGAGCCCAATAATCGTGGCGTCTGTCACGGCGTCTCCCCCGAGAACTCTCTGTGGGCAAGGCCCACACGATGAGGAAAGTGTATGCACATCGAAGTGCACGATGGCAACCGCTTGCATCTTGGGGGCCCTTGCGTACATGATCGACGACGATGGACCGCTCGGGAACTCAGATCGACGACACCGACCGCGCAATCATTGAAGAACTACAGCGGGACGGCCGTACTCCCTATACGCGCCTCGGTGCCGCCGTCGGGCTGTCCGAAGCAGCTGCCCGACAGCGCGTGCAGCGCCTCGTGGATTCTGGCGTGATGCAGGTCGTCGCCGTGACCAACCCACTGGCGAGCGGCTACCGCCGAATGGCGATGGTCGGCGTACGCACCGAGGGACCAACCGACGACATCGCCAAAGCGCTGCAGGCGATGACGGCTATCGACTACCTCGTCGTGAGCGCTGGCTCGTTCGACCTCATGGCCGAAGTCGTCGTCGCCGACGACGGCGCGCTGCTCGACCTAACGAACCGCATTCGCGCAGTTCCAGGAGTGCGCAGCACTGAAACCTTTATTTATCTCGACCTGGTGAAGCAGACGTTCACGTGGGGCGCTCACTAGCCGGTCAGCTTTTGACGTTCAGCTGTCAAGGTTGGCCATGACGTGCTTGATGCGTGTGTAGTCGTCGAGCGCGTACATCGATAGGTCCTTGCCGTAACCCGACTTCTTGTAGCCGCCGTGTGGCATCTCGGCAACAAGCGGAATGTGTGTATTGATCCACACGCAGCCGAAGTCAAGCCGCTTGGCCATCCGCATGGCACGGCCGAAGTCCTTCGTCCACACGCTGCTCGCTAGGCCGTAGTCGACGCCGTTCGCCCAGCGCACCGCTTCGTCCTCATCGGTGAACTTCTGCACCGTGATAACTGGCCCGAAGATCTCGGTCTGAATCATCTCGTCCTCCTGCTTCAGCCCGGCGACAACCGTTGGCTGGAAGAAGTAGCCGTCGCCGCCGACTGCGCTGCCACCGGCAACGACGTTGGCGTGCTTGGGCGCCCGCGCGACCATGCCACTGACGTGTGCGAGTTGGTTCGGGTTGTTGACCGGCCCGAACAGCACGTCTTCGTCGTCGGGCGCACCGGTCTTGATTCCTTTTGCTTGCTCGGCAAGTGCTGCGACGAAGTCGTCGTACACACCGGGCGCCGCGATTACACGAGTTGCTGCGGTGCAGTCCTGCCCGGCATTGAAGTAGCCCGCGATCGCGATGCCCTCCGCCGCTGCGGCAATGTCCGCGTCGTCGAACACCACAACCGGTGCCTTGCCGCCAAGCTCGAGGTGCACACGCTTGAGGCTGTGCGATGCGGCTTCGGCCACCTGCATACCCGCGCGCACCGATCCGGTGATGCTGACCATTGATGGGGTGTCGTGCGACACCATCGCGCGGCCGGTGTCGCGATCGCCGCAGATCACGTTGAGGACGCCTGGTGGAAGAAACTCGGCGGCGATCTCGGCGAGCAACGTTGTTGTCGCCGGTGTCGTGTCGCTCGGCTTTAGCACGACCGTGTTACCGGCGGCGATCGCGGGGCCGAACTTCCAGACTGCCATCATCATCGGATAGTTCCACGGCGCGACCTGGGCGCAGACGCCGATCGATTCCCGCCGAATCATCGAGGTCATGTTGCGCATGTACTCGCCGGTGCTCTTGCCTTCCAGATGGCGAGCCGCAGTCGCGAAGAATCGAATCTGATCGACCATCGGTGGAATCTCTTCGCTGCGTGTCAGGTGTGCAGGCTTCCCGCAGTTCTCGACCTCCAGCGCGATCAGGTCGTCGGCACGCGCTTCGACGGCGTCGGCGAGACGAAAGAGGGCCAGCGACCGCTCACTGGGTGTCGTCTCCTTCCACTCCTCATAGGCGGTGGCGGCCGCGGCCATCGCGGCATCGACGTCGGGCTGCGCGGACAGTGGAGCCGTCGCGTAGGCCTTGCCGGTCACGGGATTCACGACGTCGGTCGTGCGCCCATCGGCAGCCGCCACTTGCTTGCCGTTGACGAAGTTCTTGAACGCCTTCACGATGAAATCCTCCCAATAGGTAGCCGTGTATGGAACGACAGGTGGAACGAGGAAGATGGTAGTCATCGCGCTGCGCGAGGATGGGCGGCATGATCACCACCGTTGGCGTGCCCAAAGAAATCAAGACCCAGGAGTACCGGGTGGCAATGACTCCCGACGGTGTGCGCGAGTTTGAACGCAAGGGGATCGACGTGTTCGTTGAAACCGGCGCGGGCGAAGGCGCCAGTTTCTACGACGACGACTACCGCGCGGCCGGTGCAACGATCGTGCCAACGGCTGCCGACGCGTGGAGCCAGCAAATGGTGGTGAAGGTCAAGGAACCGAAAGCGGAAGAATTCGGGTACCTACGTGCCGACCTCACCCTGTTCACGTACCTGCACCTGGCCGCGTACCCAGAAGTCGCCAAGGCGCTGATCAGTTCCCACTGCACGGCACTCGCCTACGAGACGGTGCAAGTGGCCGGTGGCGCTCTGCCGTTGTTGGCACCGATGAGCGAGGTCGCCGGGCGCCTCGCCCCGCAGATGGGCGCGCACTACCTTGAGCGACACAACGGAGGGCGGGGAGTCTTGATGGGCGGAGCGCCAGGGGTGCAACCCGCGAAGGTCGTCGTGCTCGGCGCCGGCAACGTCGGCTGGAACTCGGCTTGGATCGCGGCCGGCATGGAGGCCGAAGTCGTGCTGTTCGACAAGAACCTCGATCGCTTGCGCTGGGTCGACCAAATCAACAAGGGCCGCATCGTGACGCTCGCTTCAAACCGCGGTGCACTCGAGCGCAACGTCGCCGATGCCGATCTCGTCATCGGTGCTGTGCTGGTGGCGGGGGGTCGGGCGCCTGTCGTAGTGACCGAGGACATGGTGCGCACGATGAAGCCTGGTGCGGTGATCGTCGACGTTGCGATCGATCAGGGTGGCTGCATCGAGACCATCCACGAGACGACACACGCCGAGCCTGTCTACGAATTGCACGGAGTGCTGCATTACGGGGTGGGCAACATGCCAGGCGCCGTCCCCCACACCAGCACCTATGCGCTGACGAACGCCACGCTCCCCTACCAGTTGGCATTGGCAAGCCTTGGCGTTGCGGCGGCGTGCACGCGCGATCACTCATTGGCACTCGGGCTGAACACCCATGCCGGTCACGTCACCAACGCGCCGGTCGCCGAGTTCCTCGGCAACGACTTTGTCGAGCCACTTGTCGCGGTCGGCTGAAACACATGAGCACACTCGTTCACGAACTCAACCTCCCAACGCTGGCGCTTGCCGAAGGCCGAGCCGTGCAACGCATGTCCGCAGCGGCATCGACAACGTCGGACTACCCGCCCGATGCCTGGCTGGCTCACAGCATGTTCGGCTATGCCGTCTGGCATTACGACGATGTCACCAGCATCCTGCGCGACAAGCGATGGCACAGTGCGACAAGTCGCATCCCCGAGATCATGGGCGTCACTGATCAGCGGTTCCTCGACCGGCAGCAGGTGAACATCCTTTCGGCAGAGGGCGAAGTCCACACCCGTCTGCGCCGTCTGGTTGCTCCCGCCTTCTCGCCGCGCGCCGCCGATCGCCTACGCCCGTTCATGCGCGACGTTGTCAACGACCTCGTCGACCACGTGTCGGCCGCAGGCGCTGCGGACATCGCTGTCGACATCTGCGAGCCGTACCCAATCCCCATCATCTGCGAGTTGCTGGGTGCACCCAAGAGCGATTGGCAACTGTTCAGCCGTTGGGCCAACGACATCCTCGAAGTCTTCTCGTTGGACATGAACACCAAGATCGACCTGATCCTGCGCACACAGGACGAACTGGATGCGTACACACGGGCACTGATCGCGGAGCGCCGCGATCGGCCGGCGGACGACCTGCTCACTGCGCTGATCGCAGCCGAAGAGGCGGGCGACAAACTAACGACCGACGAATTGGTGATGATGGTGAACGCGGTCATCATCGGCGGCACGGATACAACTCGCAACCAACTCGGGTGCGCCGTTGCGTTGTTCGCTGAACACCCCGAGCAGTGGAAGTTGCTTGCTGAGCAACCGGAACTTGCGCCGAAGGCCGTCGAAGAGACGATGCGATACTTCGGTGCCGTGCGCGGCACCGTGCGATTCGCCAGCGTCGACATCGAATTTCGCGACGTGTTGTTTCCGGCGGGCACATTCATCTCGGTGGGCTTGGCGGAAGCGAATCGCGATCCTGATGTGTTCAACGATCCAACAGTGTTCGATTTGACGGCACAAAAGGGCGATCAACCACAAGTCACGTTCGGCAGCGGCATTCACTACTGCCTCGGACAGGCGCTGGCACGCGCGGAGCTGCAGGAAGCACTGCCGCTGCTCGCTCGGCGCTTGCCCAACCTGCGACTCGCCGGTCCTACCGAGTGGAAGCCCGATGGCGTCGGCATCTTCGGCCCGTCGTCGATGCCCGTCACGTTCGATCCCGGCAACTAGCTGGCAGCGGAAAGAAATCGGAGTTCATCACCATGGCACGCGATCTGCAATTGGGTTATAACTCCGGCTATTGGGGCAGCGGCCCACCGGCGGGTGCGTTGGACGCGATCAAGGAAGCGGAACGCCTCGGCTTCACGTCCGTGTGGACCGCCGAGGCATACGGCAGCGACGCGCTGACGCCGCTGGCATGGTGGGGCGCACACACAGAACGCATTCGACTCGGCACGGCCATCATGCAGATGGGTGCGCGCACACCCGCCACCACTGCAATGGCGGCAATGACGCTCGACCATCTGTCCGGAGGTCGCTTCATTCTCGGCCTCGGTGCCAGTGGTCCGCAGGTGGTTGAGGGTTGGTACGGCCAGCCGTACAACAAGCCACTGGCGCGCACGCGCGAGTACGTACAGATCGTGCGCGAGATCGTTCGGCGCGAAGCACCTGTCGATTTTCATGGCGAGTTCTACGACATGCCGCGCCGTGCCGTTGAAGGTCTAGATAGCACTGGCCTCGGGAAACCTCTGAAGAGCACGATCCACCCGCTACGCAAAGAGATTCCGATCTTTCTCGGTGCCGAGGGCCCGAAGAACGTCGCGCTCGCCGCCGAAATTTGCGATGGTTGGTTACCGCTGTTTTTTAGCCCGAAGGAGAACGGGTTCTACCAGAAGTGTCTCGATGAAGGTTTCGCGAAGTGCGGCGACTCCAGCAAGCGCGATCGCTTCGAGGTTGCGGCGACGCTAATGATCATCCCTGGTGACGACATCGAAGCATGCGCCGATCTCGTGCGCCCCTTCCTCGCTCTTTACGCTGGCGGCATGGGCGCACGCGGCGTCAATTTCCACTTCGAGGTGTTCGCTCGCATGGGCTATGAGGACGTCGCGCTGAAGGTGCAAGAGCTGTACCTCGCGGGCGAGAAGAAGGAAGCGGCGGCGTCTATCCCCTTAGCGATGGTGGAGGATGTCGCACTGATTGGTCCGCTCGACAAGATCCGTGGCGAGCTTCCGAAGTGGCGCGAGACGTGTCTGACGACGTTCCTGGTCGGCGGTCCCGCACAGGCGTTGGAGACCTACGCGGAGATGCTGCTCGGCTGACGCCGATGCCGCACAACGAACGCAACAGCTAGCACGGTCCAGCCGGCGAGCGGCAGCACAAGCTCGAGCAGCGATACGCCCTCGCCAGCGCCTGCCGACGCCTCCAGCTGTGTAGGGGTTGCGAGCAGTGTCGCCACGAAGTGGTGCATGTCGGTAATGACAACACATCGTTGTGAACGCTTGGTTGCCGTACTACAACAATTTCGTGTCGATCTCGCGAACTAACTAGTCACAGCAACTGTCGCGCCAGCCACACGAGCCGCACTTAAAGTGAGCGTGCTCCTGATGCAACGCACCATCGCAAAGCGGGCATTCCGGGTATACCCCGAAGCGGGCACAACGGTCTGTCTGAGGTTGGCCTAACGGGGACGGGGTGATGTGAAAGTCCGGCGCCATGTGCCCAGTGTGACACCGCCCAACCATGTGGCAATGGACCCCACCTCGTAATCTGACGACCTCATGAGTGCTGACCACGGTCACGAACCAGGCAGCGCCCGCGCCGCACTCTCGTACACGAGCTTTCGCCGCATGTGGACGGCGTCGTTCGCTTCCAACGTTGGCAGCTGGATGCAGAACGTCGTACTGCCGGTGTACGTCCTCAACCGCACCGATAACAACACGCTCGTTGGGCTAGTCGCCTTCGCGCAGCTCGGCCCGTTGTTGTTCCTTTCCATCCCGGCCGGCGTAATCGCCGACCGCTTCGACCGTCGCAAGTGGCTGATCGCCATGCAGCTCGTGCAACTCGCGTTTTCCGCGCTTCTTGCGCCGCTGGTCGCCACCGACGCGCCGATGTGGTCCATCTTCGTCGTGGCACTCGGTGTCGGTGCTGGCAACGCGCTGAATGCCCCTGCGTGGTCGGCGATGCTGCCAACTCTCGTTGCGATCGAAGACCTGCCGGGCGCAGTGTCGCTGAACTCGGCAATGATCAACGGCTCGCGCGTGATCGGCCCAATACTTGTGGTCCTGCTGCGCTCGATCGGCGCATCCATCGCAGAGATCTTCATCATCAACGCGATCACGTACCTCTTCGTGGTGTTCGCGCTGATTCGCACCACAGTTCCGATGCCCAGCGGAACTGGATCACGTCTCACCGGTTGGCGGCAGCTCACCTCCGGGCTCCAGGTCGCGCGCAGCCACAAGGTCGCTGGTCGACTGCTCGTCAGCCTGTTCACGTTCTCGCTCATCTCGCTTCCATACATCGGCTTCTTCGCCGTCGTGGCCCGCGACAACTTTGGTGTTGAACGCGGCTCGACGTCCTACGAATGGCTTTACGCGACCTGGGGCCTCGGGGCGTGTTTCGGTGGACTCGCCATCGGCACTGTGTTCGTGCGCTGGGACAAACGCAAGCTCATACGGCATGGGTTCTTCGGCTTCGCGATCACACTTGCCGCCTTCGCTCTCGCGCGCACCATGTGGCAAGCGCTGGTGACCGGCGCGTTCTTGGGATTCGCCTACTTCGCGACGACAACATCGATGAGCACCGTGCTGCAGACGCGCATCGCCGACGGTGAGCGAGGCCGTGTGATGGCTCTCTGGTTCATGGCCTTCGGTGGCACCGTGCCGCTCGGCACGTTGCTGTTCACTCCAATGTTCGACGCGGTGGGTGCTCGCTGGTTATTGTTGGTCGGTGCCGCGTGGGCGTTAGTGCTTGCTCGGTGGTGCGACATTGAGCGACTCGACCGGTCAGCGCACAAGGTCCGCAACAAGGCGCTCGAGGCCGACCACGCGACTAGCTTTGACGAGCACGGCTACTCCGCTGGCCAGTGAACCCAGCGCCTCGATCGGATCCGCGACGGGAGCGATTCCGTAGAGGTCGGTTCCGTAGGCGATCACTTCCAGACCGAGCGCGTGCGCGTATTGCAGCACCGCGCGATGTTCGGCATCGGCGTCGGTGATCTCGGCCATCAGCCCGAGGACCGCTACGCGCCGAACAGCCGGTAGCTGCGCGAGGGTCTCCAACGCGGCACGCATGCTGGTCGGGTTGGCGTTATAGGCATCGTTCACCACGATCGCACCCGATGGCGCATAGACAATTTCCATGCGCATCGAGGAGAGACCGGCAGTCGATAAGGCGGTAGCGCCCGCCACCAAGTCGCCGCCGACAGCACCTACACAGGCGAGAGCCGCGGCTGCGTTGTGAGCCATGTGCCGACCGCTGACACCTAGCTGGACGTGGCACGCCCCCCACGGTGAATCGAGTTGAAAGCTTGCCCGAGCCAAGTCGTCGACCTGTAGTGCGCTGATACGGATGTCGGCGTCCGTGCTCTCGCCGAACAGCAGCACCTGCGCCGCAGAAACCGAACTCATCGCCCGCGTGCGCACGTCGTCGGCGTTGAGAATCGCGACTCCGTCGGACGGCAATGCCGCGATCAATTCCGACTTCGCGCGCGCAACTCCATCGAGACCGCCGACGCGATCACCGTGCGCCTCCGCGACGAGCGTGACGACCCCGATCTTCGGCTGCGCGATGCGGCACAGCTCGGCGATTTCGCCGAGCGCGCGCATCCCCATTTCAAGCACAGCGATCTCGGTGCTCGTCGGCATGTTCAGAATCGCGGTCGGCAAGCCCTGTTCGTTGTTGAAGCTGCGCTCGTTTGCCCATGTCGACTTACTCGCCGCAAGTGCGGCCCACGCCAGATCCTTGGTCGACGTCTTGCCCACCGATCCCGTGATGCCAATCACCGTGCCGTGAAACTCGGCGCGTTGAACGGCGGCGAGAGCCATCAGGGCACGCACCGTATCGGGCACTTCAATCGCGGTGCCGCCGAGTTCGGCGCGATAGCGCATCGTCAGATATGCAGCTGCCCCGCGTGCCAGCGCGTTCGGTATGAAGTCGTGACCATCACGATCGGCCACAATCGGTACGAAGAGTTGACCGCGCTGTAGCGAACGGGAATCGAACGACACGCCATCGATCGCAACGTCGGGTCCGTGCACCTGCCCACCGGTCGCGGCTGCAACGTCGACTGCCCTAAAACGCATTGCTGTACACGGTACCGTCGACAGGCATGACGGACCAGCGCATCAACCTCGTGGTGCTGTTCGGCGGTCAATCCGCCGAGCACGATGTCAGCTGCACCACCGCCGCGCACGTGCTGCGTGCTGCAGACCCGGCCAAGTACCGCATCACGCCAATCGGTATCGCGCGCGATGGCAGTTGGGCAATCGCGGCTGGCGCTCAACAGGCTCTGGCCCGTGCCGCTGAAGGGCAGGGGGCCGACGCCTTTCCCGGACGGCTTGATGTCGGTGGCGACGCGATCGCACCGTCGACCGCTGTTGGCACCATGGCTGCGGGCGACATCGGTGGTCGCACAGTTGTGGTCCCTTTGCTGCATGGCCCGCTCGGTGAGGACGGAACAGTCCAAGGCTTGCTCGAACTGGCGAACGTGCCATACGTCGGTGCTGGTGTGCTCGGCTCCGCGTTGGCGATGGACAAGGCGATGGCCAAACAGGTTGCCGAGGTCAACGGAATTCCGCAGGCGCAGTACGTCGCGTTGCGCGCACACGAAGTCACACCAGGAACTCCTGCCGCGCTGGCGGGCGAACTTGGGCTGCCCGTGTTCGTCAAACCGGCCAACATGGGATCATCCGTCGGCGTCACGAAGGCCAAGACCATCGAGGCGATACGCGATGCAGTCGAGGTCGCGCTGTCGTACGACGAGTGGGTCGTTGTCGAAGAGGCGATCAGCGGACGCGAGATCGAAGTTGCCGTGATCGGCAATCTGGAAACACGCGCCAGCGTTCCCGGCGAGATCGTTCCCGGCGCGGAGTTCTACGACTACGCCGACAAGTACGTCGACGATGGTTCGCAGGCCCTTATCCCCGCACCGCTAACAGCGGAGCAAACATCCGATGTGCAAGCGCTAGCACTGAAAACCTTCAAGGTCTTGCGCGGCGAGGGCCTCGCACGCGTCGACTTCTTCTTCGAAGAAGGCGGCCGCGGCTTCATGCTCAACGAGATGAACACAATGCCGGGCTTCACTCCAATCTCGATGTACCCCAAGCTGTGGATCGCAAGCGGACTGAACTACAGCGACCTGATCGACGAACTCGTACGCCTCGCCATCGAGCGGCACGGTCGCCAGCGTCGCAACACCGGACTCTGACTCTCGGCCCTTGCCGGGCACCGGGCTGCGTAGCGACCTCGCCAAACAAGATACGGTCGCGCAATGCCACTGCTCGAGGTACAGGACATCACCGTGCGCTTCGGCGGAATCGTGGCGCTCGACGGCCTCTCCTTCGAGATCGAGACCGGGCACATCTGTGGCCTGATCGGGCCGAACGGTGCTGGCAAGACGACAATGTTCAACGTCGTCAGCCGCATCTACCAACCGACGCGGGGTTCGGTCCGATACCGCGGCGAAGAGTTGCTCGACGTGCCCGCGCACGGCATTGCCAGACTCGGCATTGCTCGTACTTTTCAGAATCTGGCGCTGTTCCCTTCGATGTCGCTGCTCGAAAACGTCATGGTTGGCGCGCACTCCATTGGCCGAATCGGCTTCGGCCGCGCGATTAGCCGCATCGGCGCCGCGAACGACAACCGTCGGACACGCGATCACGCCGGTGATCTGCTCAATCAACTGGGCCTCGGTGCACTTGCGTTCCGGCCCGCCGCCGGACTGCCGTTCGGGACACTCAAGCGTCTAGAGATCGCGCGCGCGCTTGCTGCCCAGCCCACCTTCCTGCTGCTCGACGAGCCTGCTGCTGGCTTACCTCACGGTGAAGTGGATGTCCTTGCCGAAACAATTCGTGACATCCGCGATCAGTTCAACCTAACTGTGTTGTTAGTCGAACATCACATGTCGATGGTGATGGGCATCAGCGACCGAATCGTCGTGATGGAATTCGGTCGCAAAATTGCCGACGGTACGCCAGCCGAGATTTCGAGCGACCCGCGAGTCATCGAGGCCTACCTGGGGGCGCCAGCATGACGCTGTTGCGCGCGACGGGCCTGACAGCCGGGTACGGGCCCGTGACGGTGCTCGACGGGATCGACATTGAAGTCAACGAGGGCGAGATCGTCGTGGTGCTCGGCGCGAACGGTGCTGGCAAGACCACGATGATGCGTTCGATCAGCGGCACCATTCCGCGGCAGGGCATCATCGAATTCGAGGGACGCAGCATCCAGAAGGCGACGACCGATTCGATCGTGCGTGGGGGAATCGTTCAGGTGCCACAGGGTCGCGGCACATTCCCTGAGTTGTCCGTGGCAGACAACCTCTTGGCTGGCGCGTTCGTGCGGCGCGACGGGACGAAAGCCATTGAGGACGACATCGCTAAGTGGTACTCACTGTTCCCGCGTCTCGGAGAACGGGCGATGCAGCGTGCCGGCAGCCTCAGCGGTGGCGAGCAACAAATGCTTGCGATCGCCCGGGCGTTGATGAGTCGGCCGAAACTGTTGCTGTGCGATGAGCCGAGCATGGGCCTCGCTCCGCTCATCACGCGCGAATTATTCAAGGTGATCGAAAGACTCAATCGCGATGAAGGGTTGTCGGTGCTACTTGTCGAGCAGAACGCCAACCTCGCGATGCGGATCGCGTCGCGCGTCTATCTCCTTGAAACTGGCGTCATCGTCGCCAGCGGTTCCGCGGCCGAACTGAGCGCCGACGACTCGATCAGAAAGGCGTACCTGGGGTTCTGATGGAACTGTTCCTGCAACGACTCGTGGATGGGTTCAGTGAAGGCAGCGTGTATGCGCTGATTGCCCTTGGACTGGTGATCATCTACCGCGGTACCGGCCACCTGAACTTCGCGCAAGGTGAGATGGCGCTGTTCTCGACCTACGTCGTCTACCAGTTCGGCGAGTGGGGTATTCCAATCGGAATCGCCGTCATCATGGGCATGGGAGTCGGCTTCGCACTTGGCGCCGTGACCGAGGTTGCCATCGTTCGACCCGTCAGCAAGAAGTCACCCTTTGCCGTCTTCATCGTGACAATCGGCCTGTTTCAATTGCTGAACTGGCTCGACGGAGCGATCTGGGGCGGCCAGCAGTTGCCGAACACCGGCGTGGGAAGCAAGCAGGTTCGCTTTCCGAGTTTGTTCCCCAGCAAGCCAACTGACTTCGTCACGATCTTCGGGGCGAACATCAAGATTCAGTCGCTCGGCGTGATCGCCCTCGTAGCGGTTCTGACCGTCGTGCTCTTCACCGTCTTCAACCACACTCGTCTTGGCCTAGCGATGCGCGCCGTCGCTGCGAACGGCGAAAGCGCCAAGCTCGTTGGCATCAGGACGGGCAGAGTGCTAATGGCGAGTTGGGGACTCGCTGCGGCGATCGGTGCGCTTGGTGGCGTGGTGTTTGCCGGCATCAATACCAACGTCAACCTCGGGCTGATGTTCACCGTCTTCATCTACGCCTCTGCGGCCGCAACCCTCGGTGGCTTCGATAGCCCTGGCGGCGCCGTGATCGGCGGCTTCAGCATCGGCCTTATTCAGAATATGGCCGCCGGCTACGCACCGAAGTGGGTCGGCCAAGAGATGAAGGTGGGCGTCGCGTTTCTCGTAATGCTCGGCGTCCTTCTGTTCCGGCCGTCAGGTCTGTTCGGTTCCTCACGGGTGGAGCGGGTATGACGCCCTTGTTCAGCATCAAATCCGGTGGACCGGCGAGTTGGACCATCCGCGTGGCCTGCGCGCTCGTGCTTGCATACGTGCTGCTGTGGATCCCGACCAGTGGTAGCAACAGCCTGATCGACACGGCCACGACCGCGCTGACGTTGATGGGCGCGGCGCTGGCACTGAACCTGTTGCACGGCTTCACCGGTCAGATCTCGCTTGGCCATTCTGCGTTTTTCGGAATCGGGACGTACACCACAGCGGTCTTCGTAACCCGCTGGGGATGGAGCCCTCTCACGACGCTGCCAGTCGCGTTCGCCGTTGCTTTCGTCGTTGGCGCCGCTGTGTCACTCCCTGCGCTGCGCATCAAAGGCGTCTACCTGGCACTCGTCACCCTGGCGCTCGCAGTCGTGTTTCCGCAATTCATCAAGTGGCCAAAAATCGCCTGGCTGACTGGCGGCGCCCGCGGACTTACCGACACAGGGTTCAAGTTCGACAAGGACAACCGAACATTCGAACTATTCGGATGGAACCCGTGGGGCAATCTACGCGGCGAGAACGTGAAGCCCTTCTACTACTGGATTGCAGTGATGATCGTGGTGATCGTGTACCTGATCTGCCGCGGGTTGGTGAAGAGCCGGGTCGGGCGTTCGTTGATTGCCATCCGCGACAACAGCACGGCGGCAGCGGTGATGGGCGTCAATCTGCCGGTGACCAAGGGGCTCGTCTTCGGACTCTCGGCGGCGATGTGTGCGCTGCCAGGTTGCTTGACAGCAATGAAGGGCACGGTGACACCGGATACAGCCTTGCTGACTGCTATCGGCTCGATCACGTTCCTCATCGTGATGGTCGTCGGCGGCGCTGGCACTTTGTGGGGCCCGATCATTGGCGCCATCGTCTTTCAGTTCATCACCGAAAAGACCGGCGACTGGGCCGACCCGAAGGAAATCCCGAGCGCCCTACGGCCAATCTTCAGCTGGTCCGACGTCGCGCCTGCCGGCGGGATCTTTGCGCTGGCCTTGATCGTGTTGATGTTTACGGCGCCGCATGGGCTGGCGGGTCTATGGAAACGGGTCACAGTCCGCTTCGTCAGCGTTGTACCCAAACCCGCTGGCAGCAGTACGGTTGATGAACGTAACGTGAACGACAAACCCTGAACGACAAACCCTGAACGACAAACCCAAATAGGAGAAGTGATGCGACGTAATTCCACCCGGTTACTGGCAGCGTTGGCTGTCGGTGCCTTGCTCGTTGGCGCATGCGGCGACGACGACACGAAGTCCGAGGACACGACCGCCGAGACGACCGCCGAGACGACGGCCGACACGATCGCCGACACGACCGCCGACACGACCCCGGCCACGGATCCGGCCCCGACCGACTGGGCCGTCAACACCGACGACTGCATCGATCCCGCAGCAGCCAATGCTGTCATTGAGGGCACGATTTCGATCGGTTCCGTCATGCCGCTCACCGGCGACACGTCGGCCGACGAAGCCTTTGCACCGGTCAAGGATGGCTGGCTGGCCTACATGGATTACGCCAACGAGAACGGCTTGCTCGGCGACCTGCAGATCGAAGCCACCATTGAGGACGACCAGTACAGCAAGGACCTCACCCCCGGTGCCGTGTCCACATTGCTCGACGCTGACGTCGATGTGTTCTCGGGAATCATCGGCACGCCGAACAACCTCGCAGTGCGCGACACCCTCAACGAGGAGTGCGTACCGCAATTGCTCAACCTCACCGGCTCGCCGGACTGGGGCGATGTCGCGGACTACCCGTGGACGTCTGGGTACCTGGTTCCTTACGACGTCGAGTCGAAGGTCTACGCCACTCAGATCGCCGAGCAGTTTCCCGAGGGTGCGACGGTCGCATTGTTCTCCGTGAACTCTGACTTCGGTCAGGTCTACGTCGACGCCTTCAAGGAGTTGGCTGGCGAGTTCGGATTTGAGATCGTCGACGAGCAGACCATCGAGCCCACCGACACCGCGCTTCCGGCTTCGCAGTTGACGAGCATCTCGTCGAAGGCTCCGGACGTCATCGTGGCGGTTCCGCTCGGTATTGGTTGCGTCACCTTCCTCGTCGAACTTGCTTCCAGCAAGGCTCAGAACGCGGGCTGGGACCCGGCGACGTACGTGACCAACACGTGCGCATCAAGCCTGATCCTGGGTGCAGCGGGGGCGAATGCCGACGGTATTTACACCTCCAACAACCTTCTTGATGTTGTCGATCCGGCCAATGCTGCGCTGCCAGCGGTCGCCGAATATCTGGCCTACATGGATGGCCTCGGCAAGTCCGCTGTCGTGACGACCGCTTCAGTTGGTTGGGTCGTTGCTGAGGCGACGGTCGCGATCATCAAGCAGGCGATGGATTCACCCGAAGGTCTTACCCGGGCATCGATTCTCAACGCTTCTCGTAACTTTACGTACACGCCGACCTTGGTTCGCCCTGGCGTAAACTTCAAGTCGATCGGTGAAGAGGATCCGTTCCTGGCAGAGTCGTTGCAGGTTCTGCTGTACGACGCTGACACCGCAACGTTTACTGCGGTCGGCGACGTCATCACTACCTTCGAGAGCTGATCTTCAGTTCTCTTTGAACCTGAAAGTGGCCCGTCCGAAAGGGCGGGCCACTTTCGCGTCACCGCAGCGGTGACGCCGACGTCAGGCCTTGCTGGTCGGCTGCGCGACTGCCACGCCGACCGCGAGAGTCGCGCAGATCGGCGAGAGGTATCGCCGATCTAATTGTCGGAATCGCGGAGATGCGCTTCCAGGAACCAACAGGTCAGTTCGGCCAGCAAAGCCAAATCCCGCCCTCACCAACAGCACGCACGTCACTATGTGTCGCCCGATGCGACGAAGCGAGCGTGGAGCGATCGGGGCGTCGAGCACCAGACCAGCGGCGGCGATCAGTGCGCCGGCAACCGCGTAACACGCTGGCGGTGGTGGCACCTCGGCACTGCCAACGACCGCGTCGGCAAGTTCAGACCGTGACCGAAACGGAATCGATGATCCGCGCCCCCAGGCGATGTGGAGCGCCGCCACCACTAGAAAGGCGACGGCAGTGCAGCGCGCTACGAATCGCCTCATGGTCGCAACCTACAACTAACGTCGCGAGACATGACGAAGACCGCTAGTTCCTTCGACGCCAGCCGCGCCATTCGCGACCTGCGAACACTTGCCGATCGCACGGGCGGCCCGGCCGGTTCGCGACGACTGTGCTGGACACCCGAGTGGGTCGAGGCGCGTGCTTTGCTGCGCGAGGAGTTGTCGACGCTGCCGGTCGAAGTTGAGCAGGACGAGGCTGGCAACATCTGGGCCTACCTGCGCGGTGACACCGAGGAGTTAGTCGTCGTCGGCTCGCATCTCGATTCGGTGCCGGCCGGCGGCTGGCTTGACGGCGCGCTCGGTGTGCTCGGCGGCCTAGAGGTTCTGCGCACTTTGGCCGCGGCGCCGCAACGACCACAGCGATCGTTCGCGCTGGTCGATTGGGCCGACGAGGAGGGTGCTCGCTTCAGCCGCAGCCTGTTTGGTTCTGCTGCAGTCGTCGGCACGCTCGACCTGAACATCCTGCGCGAGTTGAAGGACAAGTGGGGCAACGCCTTGCCGGACGTTGTCGCCGAACACGGTGTGCATCTCGATGCGCTCGAGGCTTGCCAAACGCGACTCGCCAACGTCGTTGCCTATCTCGAACTTCACATCGAGCAGGGACCGGTACTCGAGCACCAAGGACTCGGCATCGGCGTAGTCACAGGCACAGTCGGTATCGAACGCGAGCGACTGACCTTCAGCGGTCAAGCGGCGCACGCAGGGACGATGCCCATGGGTATGCGCCGCGACTCGCTTCGCGCGATGAGTCGCTTCGCACTCGAGCTGGCAGAGATCGGCAAGCGGCACAACGGCGTGACGACTGTCGGCAGTGTCAGTTGCTGGCCGGGTGTCGTGACGGCCGTCCCCGGTCAGACGATCTGCACGATGGACATGCGCCACATCGACGCAGGTTCACTAGCGGCGATGTTCGCCGAGGCGAAGAACGCAGCACAGGCCGCTGCCGACGCAGAGGATTGCACCGTCGAGCTGGAACACATCTTCCGCATTCCGCCGATGATCTTCGACGCGACATTGGTCGATTCCGTTCGCCGCGCCGTGAAGGCAGTCGAGGGGCACGAGTTCGAGCTACCGAGTGGTGCATTGCACGATGCCTCCGAGATGGCGCGCGTCGTGCCAACCGCGATGGTGTTCACGCAATCGATCGCCGGCTTGTCGCACACGAAGGAAGAAGACACAACCGACGAACATTTGGCAATGGGCCTCACCGCGTTTCATCAGGCGGTGCTCGAAGCCGTCAATCCGAACTGACGACCCCATAAGTTGCGGCGACGGCCCGCGGCGCTAAATCGTCGGCGGCAACCTGGCCTTGACCAACTACCTTCGACAGCGATGAAGTTTGAACCAATCCGTACCGACCGACTGATCCTGCGGGCACCCCGGCTCAGCGATGCCGAGGCCGCCTATCAGCGTCGCAGCCTTCCTGAGGTGGCCCGCTATCAGGACTGGGAGATGCCCTACACCCGCGAGCAAGCGGAGACATCAATGGCCAAAGCGGCGGCGATGGACGGCCCGGTGGACGGCCAAGGATGGAGCATCACGGTGGTCGACGCCGAGGCGCCCGAGCGGATCGTTGGCGACTTGTACGTCGAGCTCAAGTGGGGCGGTCGCAGCGGCTACTTTGGCTTCACCTTCCACCCCGAATATTGGGGACGGGGCTACGCCACCGAGGCGGCCAAGGCGCTCGTGCGCTACCTGTTCGCCGAAGTCGGGGTGAGCCGAATCGAGTCGTCGCTGCATCCCGACAATCCGCCGTCGGCCCGGGTTCTCGAGGCGTGCGGGCTGCTTTTCGAGGGCCTGACGCGCCAATCGTTCTGGGTTGGTGACGAATGCTCCGACGACATGCTGTACGGCATGACCCGCTCGGATTGGGATCTCTGGTGCGACCGCTCCAGACACCGACCCAGTCGAGTGGAACTGGTGCTGGCAACTGCCGACAACCGGCGAGCGGTCAGCAGTTTGGTCACCCACAAGTCCCAGGAACGCTTCGTCTCCCCCATGCTCGGCAACTGGCGCGACGCACTGACACCTCCATCGGTCGATGGTGCCACCTTGGTGCCCTGGTACCGGGCCATCGAGGCCGATGGGGAAGTCGTCGGCTTCATCATGGCGTCGGAGATGACTGACACCCATATAAACCCCTACCTGTGGCGACTGCTGGTGGACAGGATGCATCAGCGCCGGGGCATCGCCTGGGCCGCGCTCGACCAGTTCGAACGGCGATGCCGGGACCAAGGGGCGACCGCCATCGAGGTGTCGTGGACCGAGGGACCCGGTTCGCCGGCACCCTTGTATCGAGCTCGGGGCTACGAACCGTCAGGCAAGCTCGACGACGGCGAGACCCACGCCGTCAAACAGTTGAGCTGAGTTCAGCGAACTATTGCGGTCATCAATCAACAGCGGAACGCAACCAGCCCGTCGCGATGTGAGCGCCGATGTAGCGAATCTGCTACGCTTGTAGCATGCCTACTGTGGCGTCTCGCGAACTCCGCAACAACACGCGTGCGCTGCTTGACCGCGTCGACGCCGGAGAAGTCATCACTATCGCTGTCGACGGGCGCGAGGTCGCTGAACTTCGTCCGATCTCGAACAGGCCCAGCTGGATGAGCCGAGCGGAGTTCATCCGTGCGGTCATTCCTTGGCAAGCGGATGCGACACTTCGTATCGAACTCCGTGAGTTGGTGCCAGATACCACTGACGATCTTCGTCTCCTATGACCCGCGGACTCGCCGACACCAGCGTTTTCATCGCGAGTGAATCGGGCAGGCCGTTACAGACTGAGAATCTGCCTGACGAGGTCGCAGTCTCGATCATCACGATCGGCGAATTGCGCGCGGGTGTTCTCGCTGCCACAGACGTCGCCACGCGTGATCGCCGTCTCAGCACTCTGACCCACGCTCTCGGTCTGAAACCGCTTCCGATCGACGAACTCGTTGCAGACGCGTGGGCTGCATTGAGGGTAACTCTGCGCGACCGCAGCGTGAAGATGCCGGTGAACGACTCATGGATCGCCGCAACCGCGATAGCTCACCGACTTCTCATCGTTACTCAGGATGCGGATTACGTCGAGATTCCCGGACTCAGCGTCGTTCACGTCTGAGGACGCATCGCGCGAGCCCAACGTCGGAGGGGCATCGAGTCTTCTCAGGCTTGCCATTGTCAATGGCTAAGAGATTGGAGAAGTCGTTGGCGAATCAGAAACACGCGGAGGAGATGATGACCGCGGGTGAGAGCGACCACGCATACATGCCGGTGACCTTTGAGCGATGCGACCAGGTCGAAGGGCCGTTCTACCACGGCACAAAGTCCACATGTGAGATTGGCGAACAGCTTGTCCCTGGCCACGGCTCCAACTACCACGAGGGTCGCGTATCCAACAACATCTACTTCGCCGCGCTGGTCGAGACAGCCGTCTGGGGGGCGGAGTTGGCCACCGCACTCGCGGGGAGCGAGGGCACATCTACGTTGTCCGGCCCACGGGTCCTTTCGAGGACGACCCCAACGTGACGAACAAGAAGTTCTCCGGCAATATCACGCAGTCCTACCGCACCCGCCACCCGCTGCAGGTAGTCGGCGAGGTGGAGGCCTGGGAAGGCCACGCCCCCGAAGTGCTGAACGGAATGCTGGATAACATCGCGCGGCTCCGGGAGCAAGGGCTGGACGTTATCGAGGACTAGCTTTGCTCACGGACGTCAACAACCTGATCAACTCTTAAAAGCACCGCTGGGTGACTTGTCGTCAGGAGGCTTTGACGTGGCCTTGGTTGGGCTCAAAGTCCTCGAAGCGCTTGGCGAGTTCATCGGCGTGGTCGAGGATGTCTTGGATCGATCGGGGCATAGTTGGATCACCTCATGAACTTCGCCCGTGCGGGCCTTGCGTGAATAATGAAATCGATTCCTTCGGCGTGGCTTACGCCGACCTCAGGTAACCCCCAAAACCACTCAAGTGGCTTTCGAGGCAGCCCGACCCGGTACCCAAATCACACCGACCCCGACAACCTCACACACTCTTAAGGACACCCCATGATGTTCTTGCGATCCGGCGTACCAACGTCGCAATCCATTGGGGGAT
>ENA-ORBV01000885-ORBV01000885.1-microbial-mat-metagenome-genome-assembly--contig:-NODE-885-length-68314-cov-8.415859_pt1 | contig 68314 bp, 48 predicted proteins | sample MGYA00237777_ERZ505514 | MGnify/ENA primary metagenome ERZ505514 (study PRJEB26160, sample SAMN06269048) | microbial mat metagenome | isolation source: Oligotrophic lake microbial mat | place...
AAGGAGGTGATCCAGCCGCAGCTTCCGCTACAGCTACCTTGTTACGACTTCGTCCCAGTCACCGACCCCACCTTCGACGGCTGCGTCCTTGCGGTTCGCCCACCGGCTTCAGGTGTTGCCAGCTCCCATGACGTGACGGGCGGTGTGTACAAGACCCGGGAACGTATTCACCGCAGTATAGCTGTCCTGCGGTTACTAGCAACTCCGACTTCATGCAGGCGGGTTGCAGCCTGCAATCCGAACTGAGACCAGCTTTTTAGGATTGGCTCCGCCTCGCGGCTTGGCGACCCATTGTACTGGCCATTGTAGCGTGTGTGTAGCCCAGGATATAAAGGACATGCGGACTTGACGTCATCCCCACCTTCCTCCGGCTTAATACCGGCAGTTGCCGCAGACACGTATAACTGCGGCCAAGGGTTGCGCTCGTTAGTGGACTTAACCAAACACCTCACGGCACGAGCTGACGACAGCCATGCATCACCTGTGACTGCTCCCCGAAGGGTCGTTCCGCTTTCGCTTCACTACCACAGTCATGTCAATCCCTGGTAAGGTTCTGCGCGTAGCCTCGAATTAAACCACACGCTCCGCTGCTTGTGCGGGTCCCCGTCAATTCCTTTGAGTTTTAACCTTGCGGCCGTAGTCCCCAGGCGGTTGACTTCGTGCGTTAGCTCCGGCACCGGCGGGGTTTAGACCGTCGACACCTAGTCAACATCGTTTACGGCTAGGACTACCGGGGTATCTAATCCCGTTCGCTCCCCTAGCTTTCGCACCTCAGCGTCAGTTTCGATCCAGTAAGCCGCCTTCGCCACCGGTGTTCCTCCAGATATCTACGCATTTCACCGCTCCACCTGGAGTTCCGCTTACCCCTATCGACCTCTAGCCCGCCAGTATCAGGCGCTATTCCTCGGTTGAGCCGAGGGATTTCACACATGACTTAACGGACCGCCTACGTGCGCTTTATGCCCAGTAATTCCGAACAACGTTTGCAACCTCTGTCTTACCGCGGCTGCTGGCACAGAGTTAGCCGTTGCTTCCTTTGGTCTTAGTCAAGCTTGGCGTTGTTTACGCCAAGTGGTTCCTAGAACCTGACAGCAGTTTACAACCCGAAGGCCTTCATCCTGCACGCGGTGTCGCTCCGTCAGGCTTTCGCCCATTGCGGAAGATTCTCGACTGCAGCCTCCCGTAGGAGTCTGGGCAGTGTCTCAGTCCCAGTGTGCCGGACCGTCCTCTCAGACCCGGTAGCCGTCATTGCCTTGGTGAGCCATTACCTCACCAACTAGCTGATAGCCCGCAACCTCCTCCTAGAGCAGCAGCTTGCGCCACCGTTTACCAGCCCGGAAATGCCTCCGAGTGGACCATCTGGCATTACCCACCGTTTCCAGTGGTTATTCCAGTCTCATGGGTAGATTGGTTACGTGTTACTCACCCTTTCGCCGCTTTACTCGTCCGAAGACTTTCACGCTCGACTTGCATGCCTAAGCCACACCGCTAACGTTCGTTCTGAGCCAGAATCAAACCCTTCATGGAAGTGATTTGTCTTGCTTAATTTGGAGTGAGGTGCCCCATCGGGCCACCCTCATTGCTCGCACGGATTCAAGGGCCACCCTTGTTTTCAAAGATCGTGCGGCTCTGTCTGGTCGCCCCGGGCTTGTGAGCCGAAGGCGTCCGCGCGAGTCCGCCTCGCGCCCCCAGATCCGAGCCAGCCGCGAGGGCTGTTTCGTGTTTGGGGAGCGGGATAGTAGTGTCTTCGAAGCCCGCGTCAACAGCGTCGAGGACAGATTCGAAAGGTTCCGGTCGTGGTTCGCGTAAGTAGCAGTCTGCGTGTGGACTTACGTCGACCGACTTCTCGTGAATTTGGTCTGGAAAGCGCGTGAAACCGGCCTCGGGAAACGCACTTTTGAAGCCTCCTCAGGCCTGCACATCGATCACAGCGCCCACTGGGAGGATCTCGAACAGTTCCTCGATGTCATCGTCGAGCATGCGGATGCACCCTTGACTTTCGTCCTTGCCGATGCTTCGCGGGTCGTTCGTGCCGTGAAAGCCCAGGGAAGTCTCATTCCCATCCTCGGTGAGCCAGGCGATCCAACGTGTTCCGAGCGGATTCTCGGGGGATCCGAAGGGCACGGGCGGCCCGCCCGGCTTGAACCACATCGGATCCTTGCGCTTGTCGTTTCCCACGACGTAGCGACCGACGCGCGTAGCCCCGTCTTTTCCCACGCCGATTTCGTACGCGGCTGCGACCTCGTTGGCCACGAGGTAGAAGGCCCAGTGTGCATCGAGATCCACGAGCATCCGCACGCGGTCGATCGGCACGCGCAGGGTCTCACCCTCGCGCAGCATGTCGCTGCGCTTCTCGTTCGCCCGCACGATCTGCCCGGTGCAAAATTGCAACTCGGGGTGCTGGAGCAGGACCCGCTTGCGCAGCCCGATCAGGCTGTCTCCGGCGACGACTTTCACCTCGACCGAAGGCCATTCGCCCGTGCGATTCCAGCGGTGCCGGCGCTGGTTCTTCTCGAGGGAATCGCTCCAGCGCTGGAGCACGGCTCGATCGGCAGGCCACGGCGCGCGGACGTAGTCGAGCAGCACCGACGAAAAGGTGCGCGCTGCGTCTGCGGACTTGCCCTCGTTGGCGAGCCGTTCCCCCTCGCGGGACTCGGACACCAGCAGGGCGGCCCACACGAGCGCACTCTCGGTCGTCGCCGAGGCCGCTTGAGCGATAGTGACGCGGCCGCCCAGGAGCCGATCGAGGAAGGCCTTTTCGGACGCGCGGACGAGGGTCTCTTCCGCGATCCCGTTGGAAAGACCGCGCGCTTCGTCGTGCTTGCCCGTGAGCGCTTTCCCGAGGGCGAGAGCGAAATTCCGGCGTGCCGACGGCAGATCCGAGCGCTTTTCGACGATCTCGACGAAGCCCTCCGGGTTCGAAACGAGCGTGCGAGCCAAGTCGATTTCGGCCTTGTCCGGCAGAACCGAAATCGGGACGGGGCGCGGCTCCACGTCAGCGGCAGCAGGCGGTGAAACCGCAACTTTCGCTGATTCGGGACGCTGGGCCGCGGCGACCCGCACGGCGGGTTGACCCCCGCTCTGCGAGTCCGGGGGCGGGACCGCAGATGGGACACTCGGCGCATCCGTGGGCTTCTCCGGCGGCAGCATCACGCCCGGCGAAACCACATCGTCCGCAGCATTCGCGGTCGAACCGCTGAACGAATGCCATGCGAACCACAGCAACACCGCACCCAAGGAACACAACAGCAGTGCACGCATCACGGACCCTTCTCTCATCGAAGCGGACGGGGAGTACGGGGGTCCCAGCCGGACCGTGCCGGTCAGGTCCCGGAACCTACTGGTTCCAGGTGGGCCCAACACGACGCAGGAATGCTGCGTCAACGAACAGGGCCCGCGGATTTGTTATTCGGATCGCGGGAGGTTGACCAGTCACCTGAACGCCAGGATTGCCCCGTGGCCCGAAGCTAGCTCAGTTGCGCGCGGGCGACAAGCGAGCGCGAGTCGAATTCACGCGCGAATCAGATGAATCGTGAGCGTGCGCCCGTCGCCGAGCTCGGCTGTCTCGCTCGCACCGTCGGCGAACGCGTCGTTCGAAGGCGAGCACTCGATCGCCAACGTTTCGGCTCGGATGCGAGCAGAATGGACGTCGACGGCCTTGGCGAGCAGCGCATCTCCGCCGGCGTTCAGCCGCAGCCGGATGCGTTCGTCGATCGCGAGACCAGCCGACTTGCGCAAGGCGTTGACGCGGGTCACGACGTCGCGCGCGAGGCCCTCGGCGATCAGCTCGTCGTCGAGTTTGGTATCGAGGAACACGACGAAGCGTCCATCGGTCTCGACGTCGAAATCTGCCGACGTCTCGACCTTGATCTCGACGTCTTCCGCGCTGATTTCGACTTGTTCTGCGCCGGCGGCGACTCGCAGAGTCTTGCCTGAGCGCAATTCGGCGACGCTCCCGGCATCGAGCTTCTCGATCGAAGCTGCCGCGGCCTTCATCAGTCCGCCGATCTTTTTGCCGAGCACGCGGAAGTTGGCCTTCGCTCGCAGCGTGCACAGCTTCCCGTCGTCGGCTCCGAGGCTGCCGAACGCCTTGATGTTGAGCTCGTCGAGCACGAGCTCCGATGCGAATGCTCGCCGGAGAAGTGCGAGCGAACGCTCGTCGGACGAGCGCACGTGGATCGCGCGCAGCGGCGTCTTGATCTTGACGTTCGCACGCTCGCGCAGCGCGCGTCCCATCTCGACGATTTTCACGACGACGCGCATGCTCACCTCGAGATCTTCGTCGACATGACGCGGATCAGGATCGGGCAATCGCTGGGCGTGTACGGAGCCGCGACCTGGTGCGAGGCGTTCGAACAACATCTCCGCGACGAACGGGGCGATCGGCGCAAGCAATAGAGCCACGGTTTCGAGCGCGTGGGAGAGAGTCGCGAAGGCCGCAGTCTTGTCGGCGCCGCTCCCCTTCCAGAAGCGCGCGCGATTCCGGCGGATGTACCAGTTCGACATCTCGTCGACGACGAAGTCCTCGAGCGACTGACACGCACCGGCCAAGTCGTACGCCGACAACTTCGCGCGCACGTCGCGCACCAGCGTCGACGACAGCGATGCGAGCCAACGATCGATCTCGGGACGATCTTTCACATCGGGCGCGTGATCGCGCTTCGGATCGAAGCCGTCGGGCAAACGCGCGTAGTCGGCGAAGAACTTGTAGCTGTTGATCAACGTGCCGAAGAAGCGCTTGCGCGATTCGAGCAGACCACCGGCGTCGAATTTCTTCGGCAACCAGGGCGCGCCACTCGCGAGCAAATACCAGCGCACCGCGTCAGCGCCGTGCTCTTCGATCGCCTTCCACGGATCGACGACGTTGCCGAGCCGCTTGCTCATCTTGACGCCGTCCTTGTCGAGGACGAGGCCGTTCACGACGCACGTCTTGTACGTCGGCCCCTGCGGCAAACCGATGCCCGGAATCTGCGCGAGCAACGTGCCGATCGCGTGCAACGTGTAGAACCAGCCGCGCGTCTGGTCGAGACCTTCAGCGATGAAGTCAGCTGGAAATTGATCGAACACAGCCTGTTTTCCAGCTCCAAATGGAAAGTGGTACTGCGCATACGGCATCGCGCCGGAGTCGAACCAGCAGTCGAGGACGCTCTTCGTGCGGCGCATCGTGCCCGTACAACGATCACAGCGGAAGGTGACCTCGTCGATCAGCGGCTTGTGATTGTCGAAGTCCTTCGGCAACGAGCCAGCCGCTTTCCGAAGCTCTTCGACGCTCTCGATCGCGCGCTCGTGCGACTCGTCCTTGTCGCACACCCAGAACGGCAAAGGCGTTCCCCAGTAGCGATCGCGCGAGATGTTCCAGTCGACGTTGTTCGCGAGCCACTCGCCGAAGCGGCCGGTGCCGACCTCGGGCGGGATCCAGTTGATCTGCTCGTTGAGTTCGACCATGCGCTCCTTGTGAGCGCTGGTACGCACGTACCAAGCCGGCGCGGCGAAGTAGAAGAGCGGCGTGTCGCAGCGCCAACAGTGCGGATAGCTGTGGTTCTCGCGCGCCTTCTTGAAGAGCAGGCCGCGGTGCTTCAGGTCCTCCATCAACGCGTCGTCGGCGTCCTTGAAGAACGTGCCGGCTTTCACCGGGCCGACGTCGACGACGAATTTGCCCTCGGGGCCAACGGCTTGCAGCACGGCGAGCTTGTACTTCTGTGCCGTGTTCCAGTCGTCGACGCCGTACGTCGGCGCTTGATGAACGACGCCGGTACCGTCTTCGACCGTGACGTACTCGGCGGCGAATACGCGCCTAGGTGCGAGTGCTCCGCTCGTCCATGCACCCGGTTCGATCAACGGCACGCTCGCATCGAACAGGGCCCCGTACGAAAGCCCCACGAGTTCGCTGCCGCGCTTCCTCGCGATGATTTCGTGTTCTCCGAGCACGGCTTGCGCGCGCTCGGCGACGATCCACAAGCGCTCGTATCCTGCGGAGCCTTTCTCAGCACCCTTCGCGACGTGGTGAGCGACGCGCGCAAGCACGTATTCGCGCTCCGGATGCACGGCCAACGCGACATTCGACGGCAACGTCCACGGCGTCGTCGTCCACGCGAGGATGCTCTCCTTCTCTCCAGCTGTTTCTCCGACGACGAAGCGCACGTACACACTCGGATCGAGAATGTCGCGGTACACACCCGGTTGACCGAGCTCATGCGAGGAGAGGCCGGTGCCGCAACGTCCGCAGTACGGCAGCACTTTCTTGCCGCGGTACACGAACCCCGCCTTGTGGAATTGTGCGAGGATCCACCACACGCTCTCGACGTAGTCGGCCTCGTAGGTGACGTAGGGATTCGCGTAGTCGAGCCAGTAGCCGACGCGCTCCGACAATTGTTCCCAGTCCTTGCGGTACGTCCACACCGACTCTCTGCACTGCGCGTTGAACGCAGCGACGCCGTAGCGCTCGATCTCCGGTTTGCCGTTGATTTTCAGGCGCTTTTCGACTTCGAGCTCGACCGGCAGACCGTGCGTGTCCCATCCCGCTTTGCGCACGACGCGCTTGCCGTTCATCGTCTGAAAGCGACACACCGCGTCCTTGATGGTGCGCGCGAAGATGTGATGGATGCCCGGTCGACCGTTCGCGGTCGGCGGTCCTTCCCAGAAAACGAACGAGGGCGAACCCGCACGCGCTTTCTGCACGACCTCGAACGTCTTCTCCGATCGCCAACGAGAGAGCGTCTCTTCTTCGGCGCGCGCGGGAGCCGACGCGAGAGCCGTGGGGAGCGGTGCGAACAGTTGCTTGTCGTCGGTCGAGGCCATGCGGCCCCTCTTCTACCAAGTCGCGCGCTGCGATTCGGCTGGCCGCCACGTCGGGCACGACGATTTGCTGCCTTGGATGCGCGCCGCGACTACCAACGCTGCGAAGCGATGGCGCTCGCGATGCGATCGGCGAGCGCGAGCGCGTCACGGCCGTCTTCACCCGTGACTTCGGGCTCTTTTCCGGTTTGAACCGAGCGCAGGAACGAGTCGAGTTCGGCCTGCAGCGGGCGTTCGGACGCGGACAGATCGAGCTCTTGGATCGAGAGCACCTTCGAGGTGATCCAGTCCTTGCGAGCTGCGAGAGCGGACAGGTCGAACTCGCGCAGTTCGATGCGTCCACTGTCGAACTCGGGCCCCTTCGAGATCATCAGGCCGTAGTTCTTCGTGAAATCGAGGCTCACGTAGCCGTCGCTCGAGAACAAGCGAAAGCGTCGCATCGGCGCCAACGAAGCCCGACTCGCGGTCACGTTCGCGCGAGCACCGTTCGCGAAGACGAGCCGCACCGACGCGACATCCTCGTGATCGGTCAAGATCGCACCGCCGGCGGCGTCGATGCTCTCGACCGTCGAGCCGACCATGTCGAGGATCAAGTCGAGGTCGTGGATCATCAGGTCGTGCACGACACCGACATCGGTCGAGCGGAAGCTGAACGGCGCGAGGCGATGGCACTCGATGAAACGCGGCCGCACTTTCATCTCGCGCACTTTGCGCAAGCCCGGTTGGAAGCGCTCGACGTGTCCGACCGAGAGCAGTGCTTTGCCACGCTTTGCAGCCGCCAGGATGCGGTCGGCTTCCACGACACTCGCCGCGAGCGGTTTTTCGACGAGGCAGTGCACGCCGCGCTCGAGCAATGGGATCGCGACCTCGGCGTGCAGGCTCGTCGGTACGGCAATGCTCACCGCCTCGACGCTCGCGGGCAGTTGAGCGGGCGATTCGAGTGCCGTCGTCTTGCACTCGGTCGCTAGCGCGCGAGCCTTCTCGCCGTTCGGATCGACGACGGCGAGCAATTCGGCGCGCGGATTCTCGGCGTAGATGCGCGCGTGGAACTTGCCCAGGTGCCCGACGCCGACGACGGCGACGCGGACCGGTCGCTCGGTGACGCTCATCGGGCGAGGACGCCGGTGTGGATGCGCTCTTTGCCGAGGCGCATGAATTCTTCGCGCCGACTTTCGCGAAAGCGGCCTTTCGAGCCTTTTTCCGTGTCTTCCAGCGCGTGGACGAGGCTCATCACGAGCTTCGAGTTCGGGAATTCGAGCTTCAATTCCTCGAGCGTCTGCTTGCGCGTGTTGCCAGTGCGGTAGATCCGTCGGAACGCGAGTTCGAGTTCTTCGACGGCATCCACCGTCTGCCCGCCGCGCGTCAGGCCGATCTTGTTCACGCCGCGCACGCGGCTCGGATGTCCCTCCAAGATCATGAACGGCGGAACGTCCTGCACCATGCGCGTCATCCCGCCGACGTACGCGAACGCGCCGATCGTGACGAAGTGATGCGCGGCCGATCCGCCCGAGATGTTGGCGTTCTCTCCGACGAACACGTGCCCCGCGAGCAGCGCGTTGTTGGCGAGGATGATGCGGTCCTTCAACTCGCAATCGTGCGCGACGTGCGAGCAGGCCATGAGGAGGCAATCGCTGCCGATCTGCGTGACGCCGCCGCCTTTCATGGTGCCGCGATTGATCGTGACGAACTCGCGGATCGTGTTGCGATCGCCGATCACGAGCTGCGTCGGTTCGCCCTTGTACGACAGATCCTGCGGCGGACCGCCGAGACCGGCTTGCCCGACGATCAAGTTGTCTTCGCCGATCGTCGTGACGCCGTCGATGACGACCTGCGCACCGATCTTGGTGCGATCACCGATGCGCACGCCCGCTCCGACGACGCTGTACGGACCGATTTCGACGCCGATCCCGAGCTCGGCGCCGGGAGCGATCATCGCTGTGGGATGAATCTTCGTTTCCATGTCGACCTTCACGCGTCCACCATCGTGAACATGAGCAGCGCTTCGCACACGACGCGCCCGGACACCGTTCCGACGCCGCGCACTTGAGCGATTTGATCTTTGTGACGCGTCGTCTCGACCTCGAGCCTCAGCTGATCGCCGGGGACGACGGCGCCGCGCAGCTTGACCTTGTCGATCGACCACAAAACGGCCAGTTTTCCGCTGTTTTCGAGCTTCCTGAGCAATAGCACGCCGGCCAATTGCGCCATCGCCTCGAGCTGCAGCACACCTGGCATCAGCGGGGCTTGCGGGAAGTGACCCTGGAAGTACGGCTCGTTGATCGAGACGTTTTTGATCGCGACCGCGCGGCGGAAGCCGTCGATCTCGATCACGCGATCGATGAGCAAGAACGGGTAGCGGTGCGGCAACATGCGCAAGATCTCGCGCACGTCGAGGCCCGACTCGCGCCGGATCAACCCGCCCGTCTCGGCCGCCTGCATCATGTCGAGCAACCGCCGCACGAGTTCCGCGTTCGTCGCGTGGCCCGACCGAGTAGCGATGATGTGCGCGTGCAGATCCGCACCGAGCAGGCGCAAATCGCCGAGCAAGTCGAGCAACTTGTGGCGCACGGGCTCGCCCGGCAAACGCATGCGCGACTGCGGATCGCCGAGTATCACCGTGTTCTCGCGCGTCGCGCCTTTGCCGAATCCGGCCTTCTGCAGCGCATCGACCTCCGACGCCAAACAAAACGTGCGCGCGGGTGCGATCTCTTTCGCGAAGGACTCAGGGGTCACATCGAGTTGGAACGTGCCGCTCTCGATGCCCGGTTCGTCGAAGGCCGACACGTACTGCAACGTCAGCATCGGCTTATCGCTCGGCAGCGCGACGAGCGTCGCATTGCCTTGGCGCACGTACACAGGCTGATCCAGTTTGAACTCGCGCGCTTCGGCGCTCTGATCGACGAGTCCGGCGCGCTGGAACATCTCCATCATCACGAGCGCGCTGCCGTCGAGTCCCGGCAGTTCCGGTCCCGACAACTCGACCGTCAAGTTGTCGACTTGCAGTCCCGCGCACACGGCAAGCAAGTGCTCGACCGTGTCGACTTCGGCGTTGCCGCGCACGAGTCGCGTGCGCCGCTCCTTCGCCTCGCGGTACGTGATCTGCGCCGGAATCGGCTCGGATCCGGCGATGTCGGTGCGCACGAACTCGACACCGCGATCGATCGGCGCAGGCAACACGCGCGCTTGGATGACTTGGCCCGAATGCAGGCCCGGTCCGCTGAATTCGACGGCAGTTCGCAGCGTTTTTTGCTTGCGGCTCACGGTGAATCCTCTCCGGCTGCGGCGAGCGAGCGTTCCATCGCGGCCAATTTCTTTTCGAGTTCGCGCACGCGCTGCGTGAGTTCCGGCAGGCGAGCGGTGAGCGACCAACTGCGCAACGCGTCACTGCGCGGATGAGCCGGAGTGCCGAGGTAGTCGACGCCCGGAGGAACGTCGCCAGTGACTCCCGACTGCGCGCCGATGCGAGCACCGTCACCGATCGTGACATGACCGCCGATGCCGACTTGGCCGGCGACGATGGCTCGCTTGCCGATCTTCGAGCTGCCGGCGATGCCGACTTGAGCGATCAGGAGCGCGGCTTCACCGACGCTGACGTTGTGTGCGACGTGCACCAAGTTGTCGAGCTTCGCTCCACGGCCGATTCGGGTCGCACCGAAGCGACCGCGATCGATCGCGCACGAGGCGCCCATCTCGACGTCGTCTTCGACGATCACGGTGCCGACTTGCGGAATCTTCGCCCAACCTTCGCGCGTCGGCTCGAAGCCGTAGCCGTCGGATCCGATCACGCAATTCGAGTGCAGGAGGACGCGCGAACCGATCGTGACGCGCGAATAGATTCGGACACCACTGTGGATCGTCGTGTCGTCGCCGACCTGCGCGTTGCGACCGATCGAAACCGAGGCGTGCAGTGTCGTGCGCTCGCCGACGACGGCGCCGGGGCCGATCCAACAGAAGGCACCGATCGATGCGCTCTGGGCGACTTTTGCGCTGGGATCGACGACGGCGCTCGAGTGAATGCCAGCCAGCGGAGCAGGATCTTCTTCGGCGAATGCGGCGACGATCGCGGTGAAGGCTTTGTCGGGATTCGTGACGCGCAGGAAGGAGAGGTCAGCGCGCGGTTTCTCGATGTCGGGCGAAACGACGACTGCGCCAGCGTGCGTCTCGGCCAGTTGATTGCGGTAGCGCGGATTCGCGAAGAACGTGATCTCGCGCGGGCCAGCTTCGGCGAGGCTGGCAGGACCGTCGATGGCGCGGTTCGGGTCGCCGTCGACGACGGCGCCGCATAGACGGGCTAATTCGGAGAGTGTGCGGGTGGGCATGCTCAGGCGAACTCGGGATCCCGAGTTCCTCGGCCACTCTACGGTGCGAGAGGCGTGGCGAGATTGAACGGGTGGGGTGAGGGCATGTCAAACGCCGATTTTTGGAGGGCCTTCTGAGGGATCGGATCCGGCGGGACTGAGGACTGCGGTGGTCTGGAGCCGCGCGGCCCTCCCGCCGCGCGTGGGTGAGGTTAAGGCCGAGCGGGCTCCACGTTGCTGATCTCGCGTGTGGGTGAACGCCAGAGGACATTCCATTCCGTTCAGCCAGGTTGCTATCGGATGCCGCCGCCGCGCCCGTGGATATCTCCCAGACGCTCGAACACGTTTGAAACCGCCACACCTCACCTGGCTGACACTTCCATTCCGACGAACTCAGCACACTCCGCAGCCACGCCCAGCTTCACCGGAACTGACGTTTCCATTCCGACAGAGGGACGCAAGTGCGGCATCACTGCGGCGGAGTGTGCTGTCGCTGCGGCCAAGTGCGGCATCGCTGCTGACATGTGCGACGTTGCTGCGGCGGAGTGTGCTGTCACGGCGACCAAGCGACATCACTGTGACAAAGCCTGCTGTCGTTACCGCTGCCAGCGACCGAGAAACTTTGCATCGAGCTTCATCAGCGACCTCGCGGTGATTTGTGCGGAGCGATGACCAAGGCTGCTGCCGGACAACGGCGACCGGCACGGAATCCTCTGTTGGCTGGACGCGGCGAATTCGCCGCGTCAGAACCACAGATTCAAAATCGTGAACGAGAAAGTCTGACGCCGATCACCCTCACCCGACTCGATCGGGAAACCGAAGTTCAACGAAATCGGGAACGGCTGCACCATCCCGAGACCGAAGCCCGCCGTCCAGCGCAAGTCGTCGAACGGCGCTTCCCACGTATCGACACCCAGGATGCCCGCATCTGTGAACAAAGTGAGACGGAAGGTCTCGAGCTCTCGGTACGAACCAGGCTGCGTCACCGAGTAGAGTGGATAGCGGAACTCTAGCGTGCCCGACACGTACGTCTCTCCGCCGAGCGCATTGCGTCCGCGGTTCGGACCGACGCCGCGGTAGGCGAATCCGCGCAAGATGCGACTGCCGCCCAAGAAATAGCGCTCGGTGTAGGGCGTTTCGCTCGTGTCACCGTAACCCTGCGAAATCCCCGCGCCCACGCCGACATGGAAACCAGGCGCAACCTCGCGCTCGGAGTCGGCGATCTGCCAGTACGCGTCTGTCTCGATGTACGACTTGAAGAAGTCGTAGTCGCCACCGGCGAAACCACCGTAGAGCGCATTCTTCCAATTCGCGGTGACGCCGTTCTTCGAGTTCGTGACCTGGTCGACGTCGCGAAAGCTGAAGTCGAGCGTCACGCCCGACAGGTTGGTCGTGCCCTCTTGCTGGTAGATCGAATCCGGCAGCGGAAGAACGTCCGGCTCGTTCAGATCGATGAGATTCGATTCGAGGGCGGTGACCCTGATGTTCTGATTCGTGTATCCGACGAACGCCGTGAAATTGCGCGTGAATTCGTGGCCGATGCGCACGCGGCGCTCGTTGCGATCCTCGTCGAAAAAACGTTGGCTGCGCTCGCGTCGGTACAGGTCGAGCTCGAGGCTGTAGCGGTTGAAGTGCGTACGGAAGAGATCCGGCTCGAGGAAGCGGGCGCGATAGGAATTGACGACGGTGCCCGGGGAAAAATCGAGTTCGAGCTCTTGGCCGGCGCCGTGGAAAGCCTCCTTGTCGAACAGTTCGCCGAACGTCGACCACGGCGTCGACGGCGGATCGGCGATGTCGAAGTTGCGCATGATCATCGAGAGCCGGCCGAAGATCCCGCTGTTGCTGTCGACGCCGCCTTGGATCTGGAAGTTGACGACTTTGCCCTCTTCGACCGCGTATTCGAGGTCGACGAGACTCGGATCGTCGGTAGGCTTGAACGTGAACGACGGTTCCCTGTGCTGCAGGGGTTGCGCGTCGTCGGAGAAGAACGAAGTGCCGGTGATGCGCGACAGCGACTTCCGGATCTTCGTCAAGTCGGCGACTTCGCCGGGCAACATGTCGACTTCGCGCCGGACGACGCGATCGCGCGTGTGAACGGCCCCGTCGAACATCACTTCGCGGATGTAGCGTTTGCGCCCCTGCGCAAGGCGGTACTTCACGGCGACTGTGTGATGATCGGCGTCGAAGACGAGTTCAGGCTCGAGGAACTCGAAGTAGTCCGTCTGCAACGATGGATGCGACAGGTAGCCGCGTGACCCGTAGTAGTCGCGCAATGCCGTCGAGTCCGCAGCTCGCACGACGCGCGTAAAGGGCTTTCCGACCTGAATTTTCAGCAGTTTCTCGAGCTCGTCCTTCGCGAAGAGCAGCGGCACGGGCGAATCGTCGAACGCGCGCGCGCTCGAATCGAATTCATGTTTCGCTCCTACGAGTTCGATCGACGAAACGGTGTAGACAGGCCCTTCGTCGACGACGACGTGAAGCACGACACCGGTGTGATCGGGCGTGAATTCGGTGCGCTCGATCTCGACTACGGCGTCCAAGTAGCCGCGATCCCGGTACACTTCGCGCATCGCGAGGACGTCAGCGTCGAGCGTTTCCTTCGAGTACTTCTCACCGAACCAGTTGAAGATCCAAGGACCCGAGAGTTCGGTCTTCGCGAGCTTCGTGAGACCGTCGCGCCACCACCACATGCCCTTCTCCGGCATCGCATCGTTGCCGCGGATCACGACGTCTTTCACGCGCACTTTCGGTCCCTCGCGGATCTCGAAGATGACGTCGGGCAGCTCTTTTTCAGCGGCGCCGGAATCTGAGCCGCGACGGACGACGTCGATCTCGGCGAACGCGAAACCTTCCTTCTTGTAGCCCTCGAGCAAACGCTGGCGCACGCGCTCGGACTGGTAGAGGAACAGCTCGCCTTTGTTCTCGAGCAACGACCACTTCTTGAGCTTCTCGACGTCGATCTCGGCATTGCCGACGAAACGCGGCTCGAGGTCGACGTTCATCTCGACGACGACGAGTTCGAGTTCGACGCCCGTCGGAACGTTGCGGTAGCGCACATCCGCACTGACGCGAAACGCGTCCCACAGGACTTCGATGCCCTTCTCGATTCCGGCTACGTCGACCGGCTCGCCCACCTTCGCCCCGAGCGCGTTCACGAGCTGTGCCGCCGTGTAGCGTCGAGCGCCCACGACTTGGATGCCTGTGATCGGTCGGTCGCGTCCGCTCTGCACGCTGGTCGCGGGTGGTGCGTCGGGAGCGCCTTGAATTCGCGCGTGAAGGCCCGGCGCAAGAAGTGCGAGAGCGAGACACGTCCACATCGAGCACGCCCGCGATCGATTCGAGAAGCGAGCCGTGTGAGCCGTCTGCCAAGCGGCGACGCAGCGCCGAGCGGCGCGGAACGATCGCGGGTGTCGAAACCTAGCTTGCTTCAAGAGCACTCAGCCGGTGAAGGTCTCGGCCATAGAAGGCGCGCGGTTTTCGAAGCGCATGATAGAACCGTTGAACTGCAACATCACGTTGCCGGTCGGACCGTTGCGCTGCTTGGCGCAGATGATCTCGGCGAGGCCTTTGTTCTCCGGATTGTCGCGGTTGTAGTACTCGTCGCGGTAGAGGAGCAGTACGACGTCCGCGTCCTGCTCGATCGATCCCGACTCGCGCAAGTCCGACAATTGCGGCCGCTTGTCGTCGCGCGATTCGACCGCGCGGCTCAACTGCGACAGAGCGATGACCGGAACGTTGAGCTCGCGCGCAAGCTCCTTCAAACTGCGGCTGATCTGACTGATTTCCTGCTGCCGGCTCTCCGCTTTCGGATGGCTCATCAGCTGCAGGTAGTCGACGACGATCATGTCGAGCCCGTGCTTTTGCTGGATGCGGCGCGAGCGACTGCGCAGCGACATCGCGGTGATGCCCGGCGAGTCGTCGATGAACAGTTTCAAGCGCTCCAATTCACCGGCACCGCGCGACAGCTCGGCGTAGTCCTCGGTCGGGATGCGACCGGTGCGCAACTTGTGCGCGTCGACTCGAGCGCGTGCGCACAGCATGCGTCGCACGATCGACTGCTGACCCATTTCGAGGCTGAAAAACAGCACGACGGCTTGGCGCTGCAACCATTCGGGCGCGTGATCCGGATCGGCCGCGTGATCCATGCAATTGAGCACGAACGCGGTCTTGCCCATCGACGGACGCGCGGCGACGACGATCAATTCACCTTGATTGAAGCCGCACAAGAGTTCGTCTAGTTCGTAGTAGCCGCTCGGCAGTCCGGTCAAACCGCGGCGGTGCGAAGCGCTGTCGATGCGCTTGAACGTCTCGGCGACGGCTTTGCTCAGGGGAACCGCCTCGCCGCGATCGCGCTCGGTCGCGATCTCGAAGATGCGGTTCTCGGCCATGTCCAAGAGACGCGGCACGTTGTCGCCGTCCGGGCGCGTCGCGTGTGCTTCGCCGATGATCTCGCCGGCTTCGCGGATCAAGCGCCGCAGGATGGCGGTCTCCGAGACGATGCGCGCGTGATGCTTCGCGTAGACGCCGCTCGTGACACCTGAGGAAAGTTCGGCGAGATACGCACGACCGCCGACGCGCTGGAATTGTCCGGCTTGCACGAGTGCTTCACCGACGCTGACGATGTCGATCGGCGCCGCGCGTTCGGCCATCGCCTCGAGCACTTCGTAGATCGCGTCGTGACGCGGATTGAAGAAGTCCCCCACGCGCACGACTTCGGCGACTTCGGGAATGCGCACCGGTTCGGTGAGCAACGCGCCGAGGAGTGCTCGTTCGGCCTCTTCGTTGTGAGGCGGGATGCGACCGGGGAGTTCTGCTTCAGACATCATTCACGCTCGCACAGGGTATCGGAGGGTATCGGCACCGGCGAAAGGCGTAAAGGACAGTGCGAGAGATCGAAGCGTCGTGCCTTGCTGGACGCCGGGTTGCGACAGAACTGAAACGAGAGAGCGCGAGTGCGGTGACCCGCGCTCGCGCCCTCTCTCTGGCTCAGCGGCGTGCGTCTAGACCGTTTCGGCTTCGACCACGACTTTGACTTCCGCGAAGTAGTCTCCGTGCACGTGCACCTTGATGGCGTGCGTGCCCGTCGTCTTGATGGGCGCGTCGATGCGCACCGCTTTCTCGTCGTAGCGGTGACCCGCACGCTCGAGCAGCACCACGATCGTGCCGGCGTTGACCGACCCGTACAGGTGCCCGGCTTCGTCGGCCTTGACTTTCGTCATGACCATGATGCCGTTGAGCGACGCGACGCGTGCTTCGATCTCGGCGTTGCGCTTCGATTCCTCGACATCGAGGATCGCGCGACGACGCATCATCGCCTTCTTGTTCTCGTCGTTCGCGCCCACCGCGAGCTTGCGCGGCAAGAGGTAATTGCGAGCGAAGCCGGCATTGACCTTCACGACGTCGCCGCAGCGACCGAGGTACTTGATGTGCTCCCGCAGGAGGATTTCGACTTTGTTGGCCATGGTTCAGTTCTCCCGTTGATCAGCCAACGAAGGGCAAAAGGCCCAGGTGACGCGCGCGTTTGACGCCTTGTTTCAAGGCCTTTTGGCACTGAGCACAGTAGCCTGTGCGTTTGCGCGACAAGATCTGACCGTGAGCGGTCAAGAACTTGCGCAGGTGATCCAGATCCTTGTAATTCGGGATGTGGTCTGCGCACGACGCTTGGTTGATCGGCGGAAGAGCGGGTCTGCGTGATCCGGCCATGATCAAACCTCCGTCGAGGGTTTACCCTCGGGTTTTTTGGTGCGCGGGCGGTCGTCGTCCATTCCCTCTTCGTCGAGGTCGGGGACCATCATCTCTTGTTGAGGTTCCATGTCGCCTTGACCGATCGGACCATCCTCGGGCTCGACCATGTCGTCGGGCGGCGGCGGCGGGACCGTGAAGTCGGAAGCGTGCTCGGCAGCAGCGAGTTCGTTCTCCGTCGCCGGAACTTCGTCCGCGCGCAGGATCAGATAGCGCAAGAGGCGCTCGTTCAGGTCGAACTCACGGCGCATCGCCGCGATGTGTTCGTTGCCCATCGAGAAGTAGCACAGCGCGTACGTCCCGCGATTCTTGCCGCGCATGGTGTAGGCGAGCTTGCGCTCGTCCCAGCGGCGGATCGTCGTCACCGTCGCTCCGTGCTTTTGGAGCGTGTCGGTCACGACGGCTTTGGCTTTGTCCCAACCCTCGCGCACGACGGCGTTGTCGAGGAGGAACATGGATTCATACAGGGCAGTCAAAAGTAACTCCGTTTGTCGTTGCGCAGGGGCCGAACGATTGGGTTCGGCACCCGTCAGGTCCAGCGGCTATGGAACCGCGTCATGACACTCTCGATGTCCAGCGAGGTGAGCCAGGCCGAGATCGCTTCCGCGGCCTCGGCCACCGAGATCTCGATCTCGGGTTGCTGTTCCTTGCTGAACCGCTCGAGCACATGGCGCGCCGCGTCGGTCGGGGCCGGGCCGATCCCGACGCGTACGCGCGGAAATCGGTCGGTCCCCAGGGATTGCACGATGCTCCGCATGCCGTTGTGCGTCCCCGGTCCTCCGAAAGGTCGGATGCGCAGTTTCGTGAGTGGCAAGTCGAGATCGTCGTAGACGACGAGGATCGACGTGCTCGCGAGCGCGCTCCAACCTTGGAGAGCCAGGACGGCTTCGCCCGAGCGGTTCATGTAGGTCGAAGGCTTCACGAGGAGCGCGTCGTGCTTCGATGAGCGCGCAAACGTGAAACTGTTCGACCCGGTGTACCCGTCGAGCCGGCGTGCAGATTGAAAGATCGACTTCTCTTCCGCCGCCAACCGATCGAGCACGTGGAAGCCCACGTTGTGTCGCGTCCAGTCGTACTCCGGTCCGGGGTTACCCAGGCCGATGACGAGAGTGCGCGCCACGTGCAAATCCAAGTCGGGGGAAAAAGAAGGCCCCCGGTGGATTCGGGGGCCGAAGAGAATAGCGACCGGGGGCGCATTCGCAACCGCGAGTGCGCCCCCGGACCCAAAATCAGGCCGAAACTCAGCCCTTGGCGGGCTTGGCCGGAGCTGCGGCCGGCTTGGCGGCTGCACCTGCGGCGGGTTTCGCGGGAGCGGCGACCGTGCCACCTGCTGCGGCTGCGGCATCACCCTCGGCGGCGGCCGGAGCGGCCTCCATCCTCGCGGCCATGACGACGACGGCGATCTTCTGATCGGCCTTGCCGACGATCTCGACGCCTTCCGGCAGCTTGAGGTCCTTCAAGTAGACCGCGTTGCCCAGTTCCAGGTGTCCGACCGGGACTTCGATCGAGTCCGGGATCAACATCGGGATGCAGCGCACCGTCACGTGCGTGATGAGGTGGTTCAGGATGCCGCCCTTCGGCACGCCCGTGTACTCGAGTTCGACTTCCGAGTTCGTCTTGACGTCGCGTTGCACGCGCTTGAAGTCGATGTGGACGATGCGCTCGCCGAACGTGTCCCATTGCAGTTCGCGCACGACGGCCATCTGCAGCCCCTTCTGACCGTCGACCTCGACCTCGTACAGGTGCGTGTGACGGCGGCGCGTGGCGAGGAAGCCGTGCTCCTCGATGTGGATGTCGGCGTGATCGTGCTTGTCGTCCTTGTCGAGGCTCGCGGGAATGCGGCCCTCGGCGCGGAGCCAACGTGCGTTGCGTGAGCCGACTTGCGTGCGCGCGCCGGCTTTCAGGATCTCACTCTTCTTGCTCATGATGAATCGTCTTCCTCCCTGGATGGTTCGTTGCCTGTCCCTTGGATATGCAGGCCTAGCAGGGTTCTTCGAAAAGGGAACTCACCGACTCGTTGCGGTGAATGTTCATGATAGCGCGCGCCAAAAGCGACGCGACGGACACGACTTCGAGCTTCTTCGGCGTCTTCTGACGCGGCGGAATCGAGTCGGTGATCAACAGGCGGTCGATGGGTGCCGCGTCGAGACGTTCGACGGCCGGACCGCACAAAACACCGTGTGTCGCGGCGATGACGACTTGGCGCGCGCCGTTTTTCTTCACGACGCGGGCCGCTTCGCTGATCGAGCCGCCGGTCGAGATCATGTCGTCGACGATGAGCACGTCACGGCCTTCGACGTCGCCGATGATGTGCTCGACGGCGACTTGCGAGCCGCTGATGCGCCGCTTGTCGACGATCGCGAGATCGGCGTTGTCGAGCGACTTGGCGTACGCGCGCGCCATCTTGATTCCGCCGACGTCGGGGCTGACGACGACGGGCCTCTCGAGCCCGAGCTTGCGCACCGCGGCGAGCAACACCGGCTTCGCGTACATGTGATCGACGGGGATGTCGAAAAAGCCCTGGATTTGAGCGGCGTGCATGTCGAGCGCGAGCACGCGATCGGCGCCGCAACCGACCAAGGTGTTGGCGACGACTTTGGCGCTGATCGGCACACGCCCCTCGTCCTTGCGGTCTTTGCGCGCGTAGCCGTAGTAGGGCATGACGGCCGTGATGCGGCCCGCGCTGGAACGGCGCAGGCAATCGAGCAACAGCAAGAGCTCGATCCAGTTCTCGTTCACCGGCGGACACGTCGGTTGCACGACGAAACAATCCGTGCCGCGCAAATCGTCGTTGACCTTGATGTCGATCTCGCCGTCGGGGAAACGTCCGACGTGCGCCGCGGCGAGCGGTATCGACAGTTGGGCCGAGATCGACTGGGCCAGCGCTTGGTGCGCATTGCCGGCGATGATCGTGATCCGCTCGCTGTAGGCGCGCATTTTCACTTCCCCTTCTGCTGCGTCGGTTGCGACTTGGAATCTGTTGCGCGCGTCGCAGCGTTCTTGACGAGAGCGCGCGCCGGGATCCCGACCCACGTCTCGTCCGCTTGGATCGCGCTGTTCTTCACGACGATCGCTCCGGCGCCGGTGGTGACGCCTGAGGGGATCGTGTTCGGTGCGACGATGACGGTGCCACTGCCGACGAATACTTTGTCACCGACGATGGTCGTGTGCTTCGCCTTGCCGTCGTAGTTGGCGAAGATCGTCCCGGCACCGATATTCGTCTTCGCGCCGATCTTGGCGTCGCCGAGGTACGCGAGATGCTTGGCCTTCGAGTGCGCGCCCATGCGCGTGTTCTTGCATTCGGTGAAGTTGCCGATTTCGGCGCCGTCTTCGAGCACCGTTCCCGCGCGCAGCTGAGCGAACGGACCGACCTCGCAGTGTTCGCCGATGACGACGCCGGAGCGGATCACGGTGCACGGCAGAATCTTCGTGCCGACACCGATCGTGACGCCGTGATCGATGTACGTCGTGGCCGGATCTTCGATCTGGACGCCGTTTTCGAGATGTTTTTCGAGGATTCGAAGCTGCGCGACCCAACGTGCTTCGGCGAGGTCGGCGAGCGTGTTGATGCCGATCGTTTCCTCGACGTCTTCGATTTCGAGCGCGGCGACGGGCTTCTTCGCGCTCACCAACATGCCGATGACGTCGGTCAGGTAGTACTCGCCCTGCGCATTCTTCGACTCGAGTTTCGGCAGCCGCGCGACGAGCTCTTTGCCGTCGAACGCGTACACGCCGAGGTTCACTTCCGTGATCTCTTTCTCGTCGGCGCTGGCGTCCTTGTCTTCGACGATCTTGACGACCGAGTCGTCGTCCGCGCGAACGATCCGACCGAATCCACGCGGATTGTCCGGCGTGGCCGTCAGCAAAGCCGCGCCGCCCCGCGCGCTCTCGCGCTGCATTTGGAGCAGCGCCTGCAAACTCTCCGGACGCAAGAGCGGCATGTCGCCGTACAAGACGACGACGACGCCGGGGTCCTTGCCGAGCGCGGGCAGACAGCACTGCAACGCGTGTCCGGTCCCCTGTTGCGGTTCCTGTCGGACGAAAGTGACGCGCTCTTTCTGTCCCGTCGCAGCGAGCGCCGCTTCGACCTCGTCCGCGCCGTGCCCGACGACGACGACGATGCGCTGCGGATCGAGCGCCTGCGCTTGGTCGACGACCCAACCGATCAGCGGCCTGCCACACAGCGCATGCAGCACTTTGGGCCGCGCGCTTTTCATGCGCTTGCCCATGCCAGCGGCGAGTATGACGACGGTGATCGCGGGGGCCATCGGGGTGATTCAGCGGACCGCTTTCGGCCGCAGTTGGGGGCAAAGGTTGTACGCGCGGAGAGTGCATCCGTCAAACCGAGTTCGGCCCGGCCTACAGCGGTCGACGGCTGCGCGAAGGCCTGGATTCTGCTTCAATTCCAGCGCCCCATGAAGCGGATCCTCCTCACCCTCGTCGCGCTCGCCGCGTTCCTCTCCCCCGTTCAGGCCGACGACAAGTCCGATTGGGACGTCCTCGAGCGCGCGTCGGCGCTGCCGAAGGACCGCACTGCTGCCGCGAAGAGCATCGCGAAGCGGGCGAAGAGCGAGAACGGTTGCGAGAAGGTCGTGGCACGCATGATCCCGATCGCGCTCGAGGAGGACACGTATCCCGAGACGAAGCTCGGCATCGTGCAAGCGATTCACTCGTGCGATTGCGATGGCGTGCGCAAGCTCGTCGCGAAGAAAATCGGTCACGGCAAAGCAGACGAACGAGCGTGGATCCTGCAAGTTGCCCGCGGGCTCGCTGGGCCCGAGATCGACAAGGCGGTGCTCGAGAAAAGTCTCGTCGACGACAAGATCGAGAACCGCCTCGATGCGGCGGCGATCTTGGTGCAGCACCAATCCGCCGACGCACGCAGCGCGTTCGAAGCGATCTTGAAGGCGGGCAAGGACGCCGAGTTGTTGGGACCGATCGTTTCGCACCTCGCCACGCTGTACGACGGCACGAGTGATTGGGCGGTCTTCGAGGATCGGATGCTCGCGCTCGTGTCCGACAAAAACGAGTCCCTGCGCCGTGCGGCTCTCGCTGCCGTCGCCAGGGGCAAGAACCCGGCGCGTATCGACCTGTTCACGGCGCAGATGTCGAATCCGGATTGGAGCACGCGCGCGATCGCACTCGAGTACTTGGTGAAAACCCGCACGAAACAAGGGCTCGCGGCGATCCTCACGCAATTTGCGAACGAGCCCAAGGGCACGCGAATGAATGCTGAGTGCGTCACCGCGCTGATGCGCCTGACCGGGATGAACTTCGCCGATCGCGCCGCCGATTGGGCCGCGTGGTGGCAGAAGAACGAGGCCGCGTTCGAGTTCCCGAGCGCTGTCTCGGCGCCGTCGACCGGCGAACGCCCGCGGCGCGACAGCGATACGAAGGTGGTGCAGTTCTACGGCATCGAAGTCGACAGCAAGCGCGTGTGCTTCGTCGTCGACATCTCGGGCAGCATGAAGGAGGAGATGAAAGAGGGCGAGAACCAAGGTCGCTCGCGCTTCGAGGTCGCGAAGGAAGAACTCGGCAAGATCATCGACGGACTCGCGCCCGGGACGCTCTTCAACATCGTGACCTTCAGCTCGGACGTCGAAGCGTGGCTCGACGAGGTCGGCGACTTGCCCGTCGGACTCGGCGGCAAGAAGCCCGAGGATAAGCGCGCTCCTGCCACCGGTGCGGCGCCAGCAGCAGTGCCGACGCCCGTCGACGAGAAGCAGAAACTGAAGGACGCCGAAGCTCAGAAGAAGTTCGACGACCTGTTGCGCTCGAAGGCACACAAGTACGTCGAGAAGCTCGAAGCCGTCGGCGGAACGAACATTCACGATGCACTCGAGCGCGCTTTCGAAGACACGCAGCTCGACACGATTTTCTTCCTGACCGACGGCGAACCGAGCTTCGGTCGCGAGGTCGATCCAGTGAAGATTCGCGAGATCGTTCAGCGCTGGAACGTGACGCGTCGGATCAAGATCTGCGCGATCTCGATCGGAACAGACATGGACCTACTGAAGAATCTGGCCGCCGATTCGGGTGGCGAATATCGATTCTTCAAGTGAGCTCGGCCGCTCCACTCGTGCGGAGTCGAGTGGCGCAGCCGAGGTGCATCCAAACTGCGTGAATTCAGCAGTTTCGCGTCCTCCAGCAGTATCCCCGCTTGTGCCCGCACGCGAATCGAAGTCTGCGCTCAGTGCCCCCGCTTGATGACGTCGCGCGCGATCACGAGGCGCTGGATTTCGCTCGTCCCTTCGTAGATGCGCGTCACACGCGCGTCGCGGTAGAGCTGCTCGATCTTGTACTCGGCCGAATATCCCATCCCGCCGTGGATCTGCACCGCGCGATCGACGACGCGACCGAGCGCTTCACTGCACACGAGCTTCACTATCGCCGACTCGCGACCGAATGGTTGATGTTCGTCGCACATCCACGCGGTGCGATAGACGAGGCTCTCCATCGTGTAGATGTCGCACGCGTTGTCGGCGAGCATCCACTGGATCGCTTGGTGATCTGCGATCGGCTTGCCGAACGCTTCGCGTTGTCGAGCGTAGTCGACCGACAACGCGTGAGCTTCGCGCGCGCATCCGAGACAATTCGCGCCGAGCGCGAGCCGGCCGCGATCGAGCGTGCCCATCGCGATGCGAAATCCGTCACCGACGTCGCCGAGGCGGTTTTCTTCGGACACGCGTACGTCCGTGAAGGACATCGTGACCGTCGCCGAACCGCGCTGGCCCATCTTCTCTTCGCGCTTGCCGAGCGTGAGGCCGTGCGACTCGCGCGGCACGAGAAAGGCCGTGATTCCGCCGCGCGCGCCGCGTGCTCGATCGGTGACGGTGAACACGGTCACGACGTCGGCCATGTCGCCGTTCGTGATCCACACCTTCTCGCCGTTGATCACCCAACTCGCGCCGTCCTTCACTGCGGTCGTCGTCATCGCCGCCGGATCCGAACCGGCGCCGGCTTCGGACAATGCGTACGCGCCGAGCAACTTGCCGCTGGCCATGTCCGGCAAAAAACGCTGTTTTTGCGCGCTCGTTCCACCGACGAGCACCGACATCGCGCCGATCGACGCGTGCGCGCCGTACGTGACGGCGAGCGAAAAATCGCCGCGCGTGATCTCGTCCATCACGATGCACAAACCCATCTCGCCGAGGCCCGCACCGCCGTACTCCGTCGGAAGCGCGACGCCCATCAATCCGGCTTCGGCCATCTCGTCGATCAGCGAGCGCGGGACGCGATGCTCGCGTTCGATCGAGGGCGCGAGCGGCCGAATGCGCTCGTCGGTGAAGCTCTTCGCGAGATCGCGCAAGAGCTTCAATTCTTCGGAGAGTTGCAGGTCCATCGTGTTGACGTCGTTCAGGCAGTTTCGAGCGGGATTCGAGCGCGCGGAAGATACCGCTCGTCGGCGCAGTTGCTTGCACGACTGAAGCCCCGAGTTGCGCGAACGGGCGGACGGAGCACGTCGGAGCGCCCCCAGCTCGTCCGACTCACCCACAGCGCGCCGCGCGAATTCGAGCACCAGATCGTGCGAAACCCGAACGCCTTCGCCCGGTTCAGACTGCCGCGCCGGGTCGTCGACTTGTCCCCCACGTCCTGCTCGGCGATGATCTCACCGCAGCACGAGCGGGCTCCGTGACGGATTTCCTCCGCCCGGGTCCGCAACGGCACCTCGCAGAGGAGTTTTTCCGATGAAACCGATTTTCATGGTTCTGGGTCTGATCCTCGCAGCCGGCGCGGGCGCCGTGGGCGGCATCGTTGCCAGTCCGCGTGCGAAACCGGCTCCCGTCGACGCCTTCGCCGATGTGCGCACCTCGACGTCGGCTGCGACGCAGTCGTCGAGCGAGGTCGAGAAGCGCATGCAAGCGCTCAGTCTGGAGTTGTCGGGACTGCAGAGCGAAATCGCCGCCCTGCGCGACGACCGCACGCGCGCGTCGGCAGCGACCGAAGCGCGTGTGCCGAGCGACAAACTCGCCGTCGTCGACGAATCGACGGCCGCGTTCGCTGCCCAACACAAGGACGCCATCCTGAAAGTGATGGCCGATGAGCGGGCCGCTCAGGAGCTGGCACGCGAGGAAGAGCGCAAGCAGCGCGACATCAAGATGAGCGAAGGGCGCGCCGATCGAGCCGCGCAGAAACTCAGTCTGACCGCCGGTCAACGCCAAGCGCTCGTCGATTACTACGCAGCCGAGCGCACGCACATCGACGAAGTGCGCGCCCAGTTCCGCGACGGCAAGCAGGAGACCGGCAACGAGACGATGCGCGAAGCCTTTCGCGACGGCCGTGAGTGGCGCACGAACGAACTCACCAGAATCTTCGGTACCGACCTCGGCGCGCAAATCAACGAGTTCGAGAACGACGGCTTCCGCAATCGAGCAGCCGGAGTGCAACGCGCGCGCGGCGGCGCATCGGTGAGCACGGATGGAATGGGCCCCAACAACGGGACGCCGCCGGTTCCGCGCACGGGCGGCAATCGCTGAGCCCAGTTCGGGGCGTTCGTGCCCTTCGAAGAACGCGCGCGCTGGTCGCGAAGCTGAGACACGAGCACGCATCCGACGATCCACTTGTGGAGTGCACTCACTCGACGTCACACTCGGCAGGGGCCATGATCGTCGCAAGCCGCTCGCCCTCTCGATGACCTCGAAACTCCCTGCATGACACGCGGTCTGCGCATCGCGCTCTCGCACACCGTGGGCTGGATCGCCGACCGGCGCATCCCCGGACCGTTCCGCACCACCGTCTACAAGGGCTACGCGCGTTTCACCGGCGCGGACCTCTCGGAAGTGCGTCAGCCGCTGGACACGTTCCCCAGCTTGGGAGCGTTCTTCGTGCGTGAATTGAAACCCGGAGCACGCACTTTCCCGACGGATCGCGACGCGATCGGGTCCCCGGTGGACGGCACCGTGCAGAGTTTGTGCAGCATCGAAAAAGGCACCGTATTGCAGGCGAAAGGACGCTCGTACTCCGTCGCCGACATGCTCGGATCGATCGGCGACGCGAACGAACTCGAAGGCGGCTTCGCGTGGACGATCTACCTGTCCCCCAGGGACTACCACCGCATACACGCACCCGAAGCGTGTCGCCTGAGCGCAGCCGAATGGATGCCCGGCGATCGACATTCGGTCGCTCCGAAAGTCCTGGCGAAGAGGCGCGTGCTCGACGTCAACGAACGCTGCGCGCTGAAGCTCGAGTGCGAGCGAGCGACGCTCTACTTGGTACTCGTCGGAGCGCTGAACGTCGGTCGCATGCGTGTCGTCGGCGTCGATGCGAATCACGTCGGAGCGCTCGATCCGAAGCGCACATTCGCGCGCGGCGCCGAGCTGGCGCGTTTCGAAATGGGATCGACGATCGTTCTCTTGGCGCCGCGTGGCTCGGCCCGCGTCGTCGAGTCACTCGAAGAGGGAGCGAGCGTCGCGATGGGTTCGCCGATCGCACGTTGGACGTGATGAGCGAAGCCTTTTCGGAACGCGATCGGCGCTTGGTGCGCCTGTTCGCGGCCTCGGTGCTCGGGCGCTTCGACGTCGTGCGCGAACTGCGCCGGAACTGCGCGAGCGACGAACCCGATCGGCGTTGGCGCGAAACGGTGCTCCAAGTGCACGTTTTCGCGGGCTTTCCCCGCCAAGTCGAACTGCACGGCGTGTTGGAGGAGTCCGGCGGACTCGGGACTTTCGACGCGGGCGAGCTGGGCACGGCGCCCGATGCTCTCGAGCGCGGAGCGCGACTGTTCGACACGATCTACGGCAAGAATGCCCCTGAAATTCGGGCGATGCTCGCGGGTCACCATCCCGATTTCTCCGAGTGGATGCACGCTCATGCGTACGCCAAAATTTTGGCGCGCGACGGCTTGCCGGCTTCGATGCGAGAGCTGCTCGCATGCGCCGCGCTGGCGGCACTCGGCCAACCTCGGCAACTGGCCAGTCACTCGCGCGGAGCCGTGCGCTGCGGAGCTAGTCCCGCTCGAGTGCACGAGGTACTCGACGTGATCGCGGACCTCGTCGAACCTGGGCGCCTCATCGAAGCGCGCCGCGTGCTCGAGCGTTTCGCGAGCGGCTGAACGGGTCAGGGGTTTTCAGGACCCTCGTGCCGAGGCGGACGGAGTTCCACGAGCCGACGCGCCGCAGCGTTCACTTCTTCGACGCTTCGATCGTCGCAGTCAACAAGCGCAGCGGCTGCCACGAGCGAATCTGCAACGTCGCTTGCGCGGGATCGGCTCGCGGTACGGGACGTTGGAATTCGTCCACGCGTTTGCCGTCGATGTCGATCAACATCGCTCCGCTCGCGCGACGCAGCAAGAAATGCAGCTCGATCGCGCTGCCGATCTTCCAACCGGCGATCTCCTTGCCTTCTCCGTTGCGCGCGCGCGACACGACTCGCGCCGCGTCGCCGGTGTCGACGACGCAACGACCGCGCAGGCCGTCGCTCGTGAAGGCGAATGCCGCATGGAAGCCGGCGCACGTGACGAGCACCAGTTCGGGCGGCGTGTTGGGAAGCTGATCGAGTCGCAAGCGCAGGTCCAGCGGCTCGCTTTGGATCTTGAGTGGCTCTTTCAACGGCAGCGTGGGTGACGCGCGCGCCAGGAGATCCTCGTCGCTCTTCGCGTAGCGGACAGCCGACCAGCCGATGCCCTCCTGGATCCACGTGCCTGGGTCGAACGCTCCGGCGCGCGCGGAATCGAACACGTAACGCAGCCGGACGCGCGTCGGCGTCAACTCTTCGAGCACGGTCGGTGCAAACACACTCGCGACGCTCGGCTCGATCGGCGCTTTCAAATGCCGCGCGTACCAATCGTCTCTCAAACGCCGGAGTTCACGCACTTCTTCGTCGGTCAGGACTTCGGTGCTGTCGGAGAGCAAGCCTTCGATGCGCTTCACTTGCCCGTCTCCGCTCGAGCCATCGCGAGCTTCGCGCCGCACGAGGCGCAGCCGCTCGAGCGCAAGAGCTCGACGTTCGCCCGCGACTTCTCGAACGTGCTCCAAGTCGCCCCGGAGGCGCGCCTCCAAATCGGTCACGAGCGCGTCCTTTTGCGGCAACGGGCCGCCGTTGACCGTGGCGCGCGCGCGCACGGCGTCGCCTTCGCGCATGAAGAACAATGCACGCATCAGACGATCGGACGTACTCATGTTCGCACCGTCGACGCCCAGTCCGGCGAATTGGAGCACTGTGTCCGTGCCGAGCACCGCCGGTCCTGTGCCGGTCGAGGGCGCCTCGGGTTGCCGGAAAACGAGCGAGTACTGGAGTCCGCTGTCGAGCGTGATGACGAATCCCGATCTCAACGGATCGCCGGCTTGACTGACCGGTCCGGAGACGAGGATCGAGCCGACGCGCAAATCCAAGCGTTGACCTTCGCGCGACGTGACGGCGCGGCCTGCACGCTCGAGCATGTCGGCGAGCAGTTGAGCTTCGCGCGCGCGCAGCTCGAGCATAGCTCGGACCGGTGTGAGCCACGGCGACGCGAGCGCCGTGTCGAACGCGCGCCTCACATCCCCGTATCGCCGCAGTTTCCAGCCTGTTTCCTGCTCCTTTTCAAGTTCCGCGAGTCCCTTCGACGCGTCTTCGAGCGCCAATTGCCGCTCGAGCTCATTGAGCTCGCTCTCGCCCTTCGACAACGCTTCGTAGCCGAGGTGCAGCAGCCCGACCGGCATCTCGTCGAGCTTGACGCCGCGCGTCTCGAGCTGCACGAGCACGTCGGTTCGCAGTCTTCCGGCTGCGTCGACGAGCGAGCGAGCCGTCAGTTCACTGCGCAACGCCTGCATGCGTTCGTCCACGAACTGAACGATCAGTGCGTCGACGGCACTCCAACGGGACTCGAGTTCCGTACGCAGCGGCGCGACACGCGCGGACAAGAAGCGCGCGACCGCGTCGTTCAATTCGGCATCCGTTAGCCCTTCGCGACGTGCCGGCACGCGTTGGATCCAAGCGCGCGCTTCGGTCGTCAAAAGAGCGCGCGCTTTGCGCCAATCGCCGGCACTTGCCGCTTGCTCGACCTGCGGCGTGATGTCGTCGCGCAAGTGCACTGCGAGCGCATCTTCGAATGCGGACACAGCAGCCGCACGCTCCTGGCGCACGAGGATTTCCTGACTCGCTACCCAGCCGTCGAACGACTGCACCAACTCGTCGGGCAACCTCGCCGATCCGATGCGCGCGCGGAGTCCGGACGCAAGTGCCGCCTTCGCATCCGTCGCTGCATCGGCGAAGCGTCGCTCAGCGACGAGTTTCGCGATGCGCTCCTCGGCCTCGCGACGGTACGCGTTGACCTCACCACGCAAACGGCGTTCGAGTTCGGCGCGAATCGGCGCGAGTCGTTCACTCTCGTCCGGTTCGAGTGCACGAGTACGCAAGAGAACGTCCGCGCGCTCGAGCGCAGAACTCAGGCCCGTGCGCGGTCCGCTCAGCGCGGCCTCCATCGCGGCGACCTCGTCGTTCGCCCCCGAACGCGCACCGTTCGTAGTGGCATTCAATTTCGAATCGGAACCGCGCGTCATGAGCCACGCGAGCGCCGTGCTGACGAGGACGACGAGCAGCACGGAGGTCGCGATCGGGACAATACGGCGACCGCGCGAGCGGAGCGGTTCGAGTGCACCGCGCTTCACCGCCGGTGCGCGCCTTTCCCGCAGTTTTTCGAGGTCCGCGAGCAATTCGGCCGGCGTCGCGTAACGCTTCGAGCGATCGCGAGTGAGGCACTTGCGCAAGACGAGAACGAAGCCCGACGTCAGCGCCGGCGCGAACTCGCGCGGATCGGGCACGGGTTCGTACAAGACTGACGAGAGGATCTCGGCGACCGAATCACCTGCGAACGGCGGGCGTCCGCACACCGCGTGGTACAGCGTCGCGCCGAGCGACCACAGATCGCTCTGCGTGTCGGCCGCCGAAGGATCGCGCGCTTGTTCCGGTGAGATGTAGTGCGGCGTACCGAGCGTCGCACCGCTCTTCGTGATCGAAGGATCGTCGTCCGCGAACGCCAAGCCGAGATCGACGATGAGCGCTCGACCGCCACGCTCGACCAAGATGTTCGCGGGCTTCACGTCGCGGTGCACGACGCCGCGCTCGAACGCGTGCTGCAGCGCTTCGACGAGCGGAATGAACAGTCGCAACGCTTCGCGTTCGTTCAGCGGACGCTCGCGGATCTTTTCGAGCAGCGACACGCCGTCGACGAGCTCCATCGCGTACCACCACATGCCGTCGACTTCGCCCATGTCGAAGGCCGAGATGATGTGCGGGTGCGCCAACCGCGCCGTTGCGCGAGCCTCGCGTTGCAGCCGTCGTTCAGCACCTTTCGCGCCGACGAGTTCGGGATGCAACACCTTCAAGGCGACCTCGCGGTCGACGGAAGCTTGCCGCGCGCGGTAGACCGTGCCCGTCGCGCCGCGACCGAGCACGCCTTCGATGCGATAACCCGGAACCCGCGGGTCGCCGCGTCTCATTTCTTCGCGATCCATGTCCTCCACGCTCGATCGGCTTCTTTGGCTCCCATGCCGGAGGCCGATTGGAACGCCTCTTCGTAAACAGCGTCGCGAGCGGCCTGCGCGAGCAGCACTCGCACTGGAGGCGTTGGCGCCTTGCGTCGCAGGACATCGTGGAAACGGCGCAAGGCGCCGTCACCTCGCGATTCGATCCAAGCGACGATCGCCATCGACGCAGTGATGTCCGCTGCCTGCATGTCGGCGAACTCGAGTGTCGCGATCACGTCGAACGACGAGACCTCCGCGATCTTCGCGCTCAGCGCCGCTTGCCACGAACCGCCGTGGAGCGCGATGTCGTCGATCTCGACGATCGGCCGATCGGCGGCTGCGCTGCGCGGTTCGGGTGCTCCGCGTCGGACGGGCCCACCGGTCGAAGGCGCCTTCGGATTCGACGACCGCTTCGGAGCTTGGCACAGAACCGCATTGTTGCCGTGGCTCTTGAACTCGAAGATGGCCGCGACGCCCTCTTCGAACCATGCCGGCAACATCCGCCGGTCGTAGTTCAGCCGATTGACGAGCAGATGTCCGAAGTGATGCAGGTCGTGTCCCCGCAGCTCGGTCACGTGACGATTGAAGCGACGCGCCGAGGACAGCGGGGACGGATCCCACCACATGAATCCGTGCGAGAACTTCACGGCTTCGGCCCAGTCGCGCGTGCCTGACTTGGCGCGGCCCGCGAGGTGCTCGCACGTCGCGATGTACGAAACGTCCGTGTCGAACATGTAGAACTCGGCCAGTCGGTCGCCGAACAGTGTGATCCCAGGCGCGGATTGGAATTGCGTGTCGAACCAAGTCCGACCGACCTTCATCAGACCGGCGATGAGTGCCAGCTCTTCCGCAGGTTGCGGCCCGCACAAGAGGGCGTCTTCGGTCACGAGTTTCTCGAACGTGATGCCTGCGAACTTCTCGACGACGGCGGCGTTCGTGCGCGCGATCGCTTCTGCGCGCGGCAACCAGCGGCCTTCGAATTCCTCGAGTCCGAGTTGGCGTTGCGCATCCGCGAATGGGATCCACTTTCCGTCGACCAACACTTCGTTCTTCACGAGGTGCTCTTTTTCGTCGGGTGTGACCCAGCGGCCTTCGTGTTCGACGAGACCGCGCGCGAGTTGATCGCTGACCGCGTCTTGCGCTGCACGTTTGTCGCGCTCGGCCGTTGTCATCCACTCGTTCTTGTAGAGCACGTGCCCGAGTGCTCTGTGAGCGAGCTCGTGCTTCGGATCGATGGCGACGGCACGCAACAGACAGCGCTTCGCTTCTTTCGTCATGCCCTTGGCGCGCGCCCACTCCGTGAGCTGGAAAAAGTCGTCCGCGCTCTTCGCCGCCTTTTCGCGCTCGGCGAATTCCTGCCAGCGCGTCTTGCCGCGTTCGATCGCCGTGATGTCGGCGCGTGCAAACGAGAATTCTCCGAACTCCGTCTTGATCGAGATCTTGCCGTCCTTCTCGGAGGTGATCGTGCCTTCGATCTTGCGCCCGTCTTTGTGCGTCAATACATCGGCGTGTGCGATCGATGCGAACGCGACGAGAACCAGCCCCAAGGCGAAGGGGATTTTCGACATAGGATGCCCCACCCTACCGACGCTTCGTGCGCCTGACTACCGACCGGCCTCGAACGTAGCGGCTGGATCGTCGAGCGAGTCGGCGTCGACGCCCTCGTCGAGCTCCTCACCGGCATGCGTGCGCTTCGCACCTTGCGGCCGGTACTTGTCGATCTTGCGCTGCAGTGCGAAGCGGCTGATTCCGAGCTCGTTCGCGGCTTTGCTCTTGTTCCCGCCGGCTGCGGCCAGAGCGGCTTCGATCGAGCGCTTTTCGAGATCGGCCACGGCCGAGCGAATGTCCTGCGCATCGCCGAGCACGACACCGCCGACGGAGCCGACGCGCAGGCTCTTCTTCTCGAGGACGCTCGGCGACAAGAGATCGAGGCGCACTTCGTCCTGCGCGAGCACGACGAGTCGGCGCATCTCGTTCTCGAGTTCGCGCACGTTGCCCGACCAGTCGTGTGCGACGAGTGCCGCGACGACTTCGTGCGGGAGGATCGGCACCGGTCGACCGGCTTCGCGCGCAGCACGAGCGAGCAGAGCTTCGGCGAGCAACGGGATGTCCTCGCGCCGTTCGCGGAGCGCCGGCAGGCGCACGTTCAGGACGTTGACGCGGTAGTACAAGTCCTCGCGGAAGGTGCTGTCGCGCACCATCGACTCGAGGTTTCTGTGGCTCGCTGCGAGCAAGCGCACGTTGACTTGGATGCGCTGGTCCGAACCCACCGGACGGAACTCGCCTTCCTGCAGGACGCGCAACAACTTCTTCTGCATCTCGGCGCTCATGTCGCCGATCTCGTCGAGGAAGAGCGTGCCCCCGTCGGCTTGCTCGAGCAGACCCTTCTTCTGTTTGTGCGCACCGGTGAACGCGCCGCGTGCGTGACCGAACAGTTCGCTCTCGAGCAACGTGTCGGGCAGCGCCGCGCAATTTTCGGTGACGAACGGTTTCGCGGCGCGCGGGCCGTTGAAGTGGATCGCGCGCGCGATCAGTTCCTTGCCCGTGCCCGACTCGCCGGAGATGAGCACCGGCAGTTCGCTCTCGATGATGCGGTCGAGCGACTGGAACACGCGCCGCATGCCTTCGGACGCACCGACGATGGCTGTGTAGTCGTAACGACCGCGCTCGCGCCCCAGTTCGGCGCGCACGACGGCCAGCTCCGAGTCGCGATCGCGCACTTTGCGGCCCAATTGCTCGTTCAAGCGCTCGATCTGGCGGCGCGAAGTGTCGAGTTTTTGATTCTGATCGCGCAGCGCGTTGACGCGGCGCGAATTCAACAGCGCCATGGCCGACATGTTCGCGAAGAGCTCCGCGAGCTCGAGATCGGCGGCGGTGAAAGCGGCTTGCTGCAGGCGATTGTCGACGTACAGAACGCCCTCGACGCGCTCTTCGATCTTGATCGGCAGACACATGACGGAGCGCAGACGCAGATCACCGACGCTGGCCATGCCGCTGAAACGATCGTCGCGCCCCGCGTCGACCGACAAGAGCGCGCGCCCCGTGCCGAAGACTTGATTCGCGATACCGAGCGACATGCGCGACTGCGGCACGGCGATGTCGGCGTGATCGAAGCTGCGTGCGACGCGCACACCGCCGAGCGCCGGTTTGGTGCGCGTGTCGGTGGGGACCGATTCACCGGTCGAGTCCTTCTCGGCGAGCAGCAAGAAACCCCGCTCACCGCCGACGAGCGAGATGGCGCTGTCGACGATCGAGCGCAAGAGCGCGTTCAATTCCGTCTCGCGCAAGATGTCGCGCGAGATGCGCGCGAAAGCCCGCAAGTTTTCGCGCTCCGCTCGTGCATCACCCGACAACGTGCGCAATCCGACGTCGCCAAAATCCGCCTCGGGCTCGATCGGTTGCGTCTCGCCGGTGTGGTCTTCGATGTCGGGCCGCTCGAGTTCGATCGCGATGCGCACGGCGCCGATCTGGATCTTGTCGCGCTCTTCGATACGCTTCTTACCGATGCGCTCACCGTTGACGTACGTGCCGTTCGCAGAGCCGAGATCGACCACGAAGACGCCTTCGGAACTCGACTCGATGCGACAGTGATGTCGCGACACGAGACCGCTCGTGAGGCGCACGTCGTTGTCGACCGCGCGACCGATCGTGATGACCGGGCGATCGACTTGGAGCTCGGAACTGGTGCCTTCCTCGAGGACGCTGAGTTTCATGTTCGAACCACGCAATGGGGACGGAGCGTCAGGGGTGAGGGGAGGCGGCGACGGACAGTGTGTGAAAACGCACGGAGCCTCCTCTACCCTGGTGCCGAACGTTCGTTTTCCGCACACTACACCGAACGGGCCTTTTCAGGAGCCTGACGATGGGATCTAAACCCTGGTACGACAAAGGCTTGCGCTTTGAGTGCACACAGTGCGGAAACTGTTGCAGGAACCACGGAGCGTATGCCTACGTGTACGTTTCCGATCGCGAGGTGGCTGCGATCGCACAGCACCTGGCGCTCACGCAGGCCGATTTCCTGGCCCGTTACTGCGTGATCGACGACGGTTGGACGGTGCTGCGGATGGATGCGCCAGCGTGTCCGTTCCTCTCGAGCGACAACCGCTGCGGCATCTATCCCGTGCGTCCGAAGCAATGCGCGACGTGGCCGTTTTGGAAAGAGAACTTGGTCGAGCGCGTGTGGCACGGCGAGGTCGCGGACGGTTGCCCTGGGATCGGCAAGGGTGCGCTCGTGGAGGCGGAAACGGTCGAGCGACTGGCGCGCGAGACGGAGCAAGAGCTCGAGTGACGGTTTTCATCGGACGACGCTCTCCGCCTCACTCGTCAATCAGCCGTGGAAGCCTTCGCTGCGCTCGCGGATCGGCGCGCGTGACGACGCAAATGTCTGCCGATTCAACTTGGCATCGGGACCATTGACGGCATCTAGTGCTGTTAGGCACTAGACCCAGTGCCGATCCTTGGAGGCGTTCTGCAATCTATTCACGGCGTGAATGATAATCATGCACGTTGTGAATGACTCTGCGGTTGCGCCGCTAACCGGAGTACGAGTTCAGGGCAGGACCCTGGCGATCGCGAGAAGAGAAATCGAAAGCAAAGCGTTCTCTGAAACAGAACCCAGGAGCCAACAGATTCATCCACCAGCGACCAGGGCGGTAGTGAAACCGGAATGAGAGAAGGATTTTTGCACCATGACGACACCCTCTTTCGGTTCGTGAACCTTGGGACGGCGATCGCCAGAGAGACCCTGCCACGCACGGACTCGTGCCCTGAACTCGTGGTTCCAAAAATACGAAATCCTCACCGCCCACTGAACCGCGGTTTGCGTTTCTCGGCGAAAGCGGCCAGGGCTTCGAGGCGATCTTGGGTCGGCAGCACGCGTTCGTAACAGCGCGCTTCCACCTCGAGACCGCGATCCATCGGCAGATCGCAGCCTTCGTCGATCGCAGACTTCGCCGCGCGCACGGCAATCGGACCGTTGTCGGCGATCGAGCGGGCCAGCTCGCGCGCGCACTCGGCGAGCCCGCCGACGGGCGCGATGCGATTCACGAGACCGATGCGTTCGGCCTCGACGCAATCGATCTTGCGGCCGGTGAGGATCAAATCTTTCGCGCGCGAGCGACCGATCAAACGCGGTAGACGTTGCGTTCCACCGGCACCGGGAATGATCGCGAGCGTCGTCTCGGTCAAACCGAACTGCGCGTGCGGTGCGGCGACGCGCAGATCGCACGCGAGCAACAATTCCATTCCGCCGCCGAACGCGAAGCCGTTCACCACCGCGATCGTCGGCTGCGGCAGTGCTTCGACGTCGTCCATCGTGCGGCGGATGTTCTTCACGAACTCCGGGACGCGTTCCTTCGGCATCGTTTTGCGTTCCTTCAAATCCGCGCCTGCGCAGAAGCTCTTTTCGCCGGCGCCGGTCAACAGGATCGCGCGGATCGACAGGTCTTCGCCGAGCCATTCGCAGAGCGAGCGCAGGCGCTTGAGCGTCGGGAACGACAGACAGTTCATCACCTCCGGCCGTTCGATCGTGAGCCACACGATGTCGTCTTCGCGACGCGTCGTGACCAGCTCTTCTTGATCGGGGACATCGGAGGGAAACTCGGAATCGACTTTGGACATGGAATTCTCGGGGGGCTTGAGCGCGATCCTACTGGGCTCTGGACATGAGTTCGAATGCGACATCGGCGACGCGCGCGGGATCGATGCGGCGCATGCACTGGTGGTACTCGTCCAACTCGAGGCGGCAGAGTTCTTCGTGGCACGGGCCGCACTCGACGTCGACGCGCACGATTCGAACGCTGGATCGATGATCGGCCGTGTGTCGCGGATCGGTCGGGCCGTGGAGCACGACGAGTGGAACTCGGTGCGCCGCAGTCGCCAAATGACGCGAGCCTCCATCGGTGACGAGTGCGACACGGGCGAAACCGTGAGCCGCGATCGTCTCGACGATGTCGAGCGCTGGATCGGTGAGCAGCACGACGCCTGGACAGCGAGTCGCAACACTGCGGGCGTGCGCTTCCTCGCCGGGCGCGCAGACGAGCACGATTGGAGGAGAGCCTCGCGCCACGAGCGCATGCACGATCGCGATCAGCATCTCGATCGGAGCGCCCTTCGCCGAATCGGGTCGGGCCCCCGCGTGCACGAAAACGGCTGTATTCGCAGCAGAAATGCCGTGAAGGCTGAGTCGATCGGCGACGTGCGCGGCGATTTCGGCGCTCACGGTGATACGCGGCTCACGGTCGATCACGACGAGACCGGCGAGCGCGGCGAGTTCGACACAAGCGGATCCGAAAGGACGAGGTAAGCGTCTCGCTCCGCTGCCGACACGACCGACACCGAGCGGATTCGCGCCGCGCTCGAGTGCCGGTGTCAGGGCTGTCGTGAGCAAGACGGAACGGGCCCCGCTCGCGAAGCCGATCCGTTCCGGAATGCCGGCGCGTACGGCCGCCCAAGCTCCTCGCCACGAACCGTCGAGCAACAGCGCGACATCGTGACCGCGCCAATCTTCGACGCGCGGATCGCCGCCGCGTTCGAGCGCGACGTAGCGCGCATGCGACGTCACGAACAAGTCGGCGAAACGCTTCGATCCGACGAGCGTGACACGCGCGTGCGTCGCGAGCAGCGCTCGCACGACAGGCTCGACCATCACGCAGTCGCCGAGCCACGCGGGCAGTCGCACGATCACGCGACGGTTCGAGGCGAGCGCACGTGTCATCGTGCAGTGGTCGCACGCGACAGGACTTCGCGAACGGCATCGACGACACGCTGCGTCCCGATCTCGCTCATGCAGCGATGATGGGCGAGCGGGCAGACGCGCTGCAGACAGGGCGAACACTCGAGCCCTTCGACGCGCACGATCGACACGAGCGCTAGCGAGCTGGCCGTCAACTCCGGGGAATTGGGGCCCATCACTGAAACGCACGGCACGTCGAACGCGGCTGCGTACCAGCGAGGCCCGGAATCACCGACGAGCAGCAATCGGCTCGATTTCACGAGCGCTTTCAAGCCTTCGAGATCGCGCTGTTCGCGCGCGAGCGACACGACGCCCGATTTCGAAGCAGAGGATACGGCGTCCATCAGTGCTTCCTCGCCGGGTCCGCCGGTGACGACCCCGCGCCAACCGTGCTCGGCATGCACAGCGTCCAAACTCTCGGCGAAACGCGTCGGATTCCACAACTTCGCGGCCCCGAACGCGGCACCGGGACAACACACGACGTAGTCGCCGACGACACCGAGCCGTCGCAGTCGATCGCGCTCGCGCTCGACGATTTCGTCGCGCACGCAGAGTCGCGGATGCAGATCGGGCACGAGAACGCCGAGCAATCCGGCCACGTCGCGCATCAGGTGCGCGCTCGGAATCGGCACGCGCCGACCGCCGATCGACGGCGGGACGACGGCGTGCGTGAGCAAGAATCGTCGTCCCGACAAAGCGGAACCTGCACGAATGCGCACGCCTGCTCGACGAGCTCTCCACGCAGCACCGAACGAGTTCGAGAGCAACATCACGGCGTCGACGCCGAGGTCGCGGTACGCAGAAACCTCGTCGGCATCGCTCGCAATCGCTCGCACGTGCGCTGCGCACGGACCGTCGGACAAGATTGCTGCCAGATGTTCGCGCACGACGATCGACACGGATGTGAATCGCTCGCAACGAATCGCGTTCTCGAAGATCGGCGTCGCCATGACGAGATCCCCCACCCAATTCGGGGCACGTATCGCGAGATGACTCGCGTCGTGGACACGGCTCGCGAGGTGACTCGCGTCGTGGACACGGCTCGCAAGGTGCCTCGCGTCGTGGACACTGCTGGCAAGGTGCCTCGCGTCGTGGACACTGCTGGCAAGGTGACTCGCGTCGTGGATACGGCTCGCGAGATGACTCGCGTCGTGGACACTGCTCGCAAGGTGACTCGCGTCGTGGATACGGCTCGCAAGGTGCCTCGCGTCGTGGACACTGCTCGCAAGGTGCCTCGCGTCATGGATCCTGCCAGCGGGATGCCCCGCGTCGTGGACACCACGCGCGAGATGCCCCGCGTCGATGGAAGCCGTCGCGAGCTTCATCGCGTCACCATCCGCTCGTCCTTCGGCACGTGAACCGCGATGCGCAGAGCCTTGCGCTGGATCGTTCGCGCCCAACGTCTGCGCGCATTGCGCGACTTGATTCGGCGGACATCGAGCCAGGCTGCTAGGAAGCGCAGTTTTTCGCGCTCGCTCACACAGGTCGGAGTCGAATGCAACAGGCTCGCGAGGTCCTTCACGTACCAACGCGAGCGCCAACGGACGCTGCGTCGCGCACGCCCGACGTCGATCAGAACGAGTTCGCCGTCGCTCGAACGCACGAGCACGTGCTGCAGATACAAATCGCGGTGAATGAACCCTGCGCCATGAAAGCGCGCGACGAGATCGAGGAGCCGCCGGGACACCTCGCGCTGCTCAGCCTGCGAAGCACGCTCCAGAAACGAGCGCACGGTCTGCGCGTGAGGCACACGTTCCATCACGCACACCGACACGCGATCGCGCTCGCGCTTGTCGACCGCCCAATCGATTCCGCGCGGCACACGCACGCCGCTCGCTTCCAACGCGCGCAAGGCCTCGAACTCAACTTGCCCGGGCGAGCGCGATCGGAACCACGGCCACAAGCCAGGGCGCGGACGCTCGAGCGTGCGCTTGACGATCAGCGAGTCACCGACCGCGAACGTCTCACGTCCCTGCGTGCGGCGCAGACAGTTCGGTACCGCGACATCCAGGAAATCGCGCGCCGGCTGGGGCTTCAGCGTGGTCACGCGCGGGATCCTAGCGTCCGGGCCGTTCGCCCCCCTCGCAAGAGTCGGGGCGAGCCTCTAGACTTTCGCTCCCACTTCGGCGGATTCGTCGCCCGTTCGACACGTCCCCCGCAGCGAAAACAACCCGTTTCCAACCGTCCCCCACGCGGTTCCCGCGAGTTCCTAGAGACCCCTGGAGCTCGGCTTCGATCCGCCAGAAACACAAATGTCCCAAGCCCCCGCCGTGGCCCCGCCGTCCTTGGCCGACGAGTTCAATCCCTTCCTCTCGATGGCGCAGCTGTTCAATACGGCTGCCGATCACCTCGGACTCGACGAGGGTTTGCGCGAGGTCCTGCAGCGTCCCGACCGCGAGATGACGGTCGCGATCCCGGTGCAGATGGACAACGGGTCACTGAAGGTCTTCACCGGCTACCGCGTGCAGCACAATTTTTCGCGCGGTCCGTGCAAGGGTGGGATTCGGTACGCGCCCGACGTGAACCTCGACGAAGTGCGCGCGCTCGCTGCGTGGATGACGTGGAAGTGTGCGGTCGTCGACGTGCCGTTCGGCGGCGGAAAAGGCGGCGTCATCTGTGATCCGCGCAAGCTCAGCCAATCCGAGCTCGAGAAAATCACGCGTCGCTACACAGCCGGGATCATGGACATCCTCGGGCCGGATCGCGACGTGCCGGCGCCGGACGTGAACACGAACGAGCAGACGATGGCGTGGCTCATGGACACGTACTCGATGCACGTGCGCAAGACGACGACTGCGATCGTGACGGGCAAGCCGATCGCGCTCGGCGGTTCGCACGGCCGCACCGAAGCCACTGGTCGCGGCGTGATGTTGATCGCGCGCGAAGCGATGAAGAAGCTCAACTTGCGGCCGCAAGATGCGCGCGTCGTCGTGCAGGGTGCTGGCAACGTCGGCGGCATCGGCGCGATGTTGATGCACCGCGAGGGCTACAAGATCGTGTCCATCAGCGACCAGTACGGCGCGATCTACAACGAGAAGGGCCTCGACATGCCGGCCGTGCTCGCGCACGTCAAGAAAGTCGGTCGCCTCGAAGGGTACAAGGAAGCGACCGCGATGAAGGGCGGCCAAGAAGCGCTCGAATTGCCTTGCGAAGTCATCGTTCCCGCCGCGACCGAGAATCAGATCACGACGCAAAACGTCGAGCGCATCAAGACCAGGCTCATCGTCGAAGGCGCAAACGGTCCGTGCACCGCGAAGGCCAGCAAGATTCTCGACGAGAAGGGCGTGCTCGTCGTGCCCGACATCCTCGCGAACGCGGGCGGCGTGACGGTGTCGTACTTCGAATGGGTCCAAGACCGCATGGGCTACTTCTGGAGCGAAGAGCGCGTCAACAATTCGCTCGAAGCGATCATGGTCAAGAGCTTCGACGACGTCGCGAACGTCGCGCAGAAATACAACGTGTCGATGCGCATCGCGGCGTACATCCTGGCGATCGATCGCGTGGCGACGGTCTACCGCTTGCGCGGGGTGTTCGCGTGATCTCCGAGAGCGAAATCCACGGCGTCGACTACGACGATCTCGCGCCGAACACGCACAGCGTCGAGGACGAGAATCCGTTCGCGACGATGATGGCGAGCTTCGACGAAGCGGCCGACAAGCTCGGACTCGATCCCGACGTCTACGCGATCCTGCGCAAGCCCGATCGCGAGATCCAAGTGTCGCTGCCGGTGCACATGGACGACGGCACGCTCGCGGTGCTCGAAGGTTTTCGCGTGCAGCACAACGCCGGTTTGGGCCCGTATTTCGGCCCGTTGCGCGTGCAAGGTGCCTTGAAGATGGACGACCTGCGCGCGCTCGCCGGTTGGATGACGTGGAAGTGCGCCGTCTTGAACATTCCGTTCGGCGGTTCAGCCGGCGGCGTGCGCATGTCGGCGTCGCGCCACAGTCGCGGCGAGGTCGAGCGCACGGTTCGACGCTACGTTTCGAGCCTTTTGCACGACGTCGGTCCCGATCGCGACATCTTTTCGAGCGACGTCGCGACCGACGAGAAGATCATGGCGTGGGTCATGGACACGGTGTCGATGCACGCGCGTCACACCGAAAACGCGGTCGTGTGCGGCAAGCCGCTCACGCTCGGTGGAACGTACGGACACGCGGATTCGGTCGCGCAGGGTTTGCGCGCGGTGCTCGCCCCGGCGATGAAGCTCGCAGGGCTCGACGCGAAGGGTGTGCGCATCATCATCCAAGGTGCCGGCATGCGCGGCGGCGTGCTCGCGCAAGCACTCGTGCAAGACGGGCACAAGATCGTCGGCTTGTCCGACGTGCACGGCGCCTTCTACAACGAGCGCGGGCTCGACGTCGCCGACTTGTTGAAGCAACGCGCCGGCGCCGGATCGTTGCGCGGTGCCAAGGGCACGTTCGATCGCATCACGAACGAAGAGATGTTGACGCGCGATTGCGACGTGCTGATCCCGTGTGCGGTCGCCGGTACGATCCACTTGCGCCTCGCGCGCAAGATCGCGGCCAAGCTGATCGTCGAAGGTGCGCACGGCGCAGTCAGTTCGCGGGCCGAGCGCGTGCTCGCCGATCGCGGATCGCTGGTCGTGCCGGACATCCTCTCGACGGGCGGCGGCGCGGTCGTCAACTACTTCGAGTGGGTGCAGAATCGCGCCGGCTATTCGTGGACGGCCAAGGTCGTTCAAGATCGCCTGTTGCGCTTCATGACCGAAGCGTGGACCGAGGTCGAGGCCTTGTCGCAGCAGCAGAACGTGCGCTTGCGGATGGCTGCGCACATGTTGGCGGTGCGGCGCGTGAGTCAGGCCGATCGTCTGCGCGGCGTGTACGCCTGAGCGATCTCCGAGCAGCTTCTCGAGCGACCTCGCGCCTGGTGACGGGTCTGAGGTCGCTGTGTTGTTTCGCTCCTCATCGGTCCAGCCTCGCAGGCGGCTGCCCCTCCGCTCCGATTTCATGTGAATGAGCTACCTCGTGCACATGAAAATCATCGACGCGTCGTGAAGGCCGGAACACGCGCGGGGCAAGCGCCGAAGATCGTCAGCCCAAGAGTCCCAACTCGCGCAACACTTCCTCGCGCGGCGCTCGAATCGACCCTCCGGGATACGTGGGGTCGGGCATCGTGCGCACCAAGCGTTCGACGCGGCGGCGACCCTCGGGCGTTTGGCACGCTTCGCGCGGCGTCATCCCGCCGAGCGCCGGGATCGATTCGTCGCACCACTGCTTCATGTACTCGCGCTGGCGCAACTCGAAAGCAGCGACGGCTTCCGGATCAGGCTCGGAGTCGGGGCCGGGCAAACGATCGTCGAGCGGCGCATCGGGTTCGATCGCTTCACGTGTCGTCGCGCGCTCGAACGAGACTCCCGGCAGCGCGACCAACCAACTGCGTGCGCGAGAGAGACGCTCGGCTGAATTCACTTCGAGGACCAAGCGATCATCCATCATCTGCATGTGCGCGAGCACAGTCTGTTCGCCCTTCGGAAGCGCGGGATTGGCCGGCTCGCGCCACACCCAACCGCCCGTCGACGGCTCGTCGCGCACGTCTTTGCGGCGCGTGAGCGCGGCTTCGAAAGCGCGCATGTCTGCCACGCGGAACGTGGCTGTGTGGAACAGAAGCGCTTCGTCGTGCGTGTTGACGAAGCGCGGCGGTACGTCGAGAGCTTCGAGCAACCACTTCCACAGGCTTCCGACGAGGTGTGCGTTCCGGCGCATTCCAGCCGGCGTCAGTTCGACACCGATCTTCTCGAGGTGGAGCAGTGCGGCCTGCACCTCGAAGCCGTTGAGCGGCGGCCCAGCGAGCTTCGCGATGTGAAACCCAGGCACGTGTGCGATGCGCAACGGCAGAAACAACCCGATCACGACGGCGTGCGCAAGGTCAGGATCCTCGAGCGTGAACTGCAAGCCGTCGAGCACGTCTTCGACGACCAGGGTCTCCTCGGAGTCCGTCTCGACGACGCGAAAGATCGACAAACGCGCATCGCGACGAGCTGCGAGCAGTGTCCGTGCGTGCGGCGTGATGCCGTCATCGCGGAGCGCAGCTTCGAAAATCGTCTGGGAACTCGGGTGCGCTCTGAAGTCCGCGAACAGCCACTCGGTGAAGGCGATCTCCGGCTGGAACTCGGAGAACTTGTTCTCGACGGTGCGTGCGATTTCACTGCTGCCGAAGTAACGCTCCGTGGCGATCCGGCCGTCGACGAGCTCTCTAGACGACAGGGTGACCACCCATTCGTCGACGTGTTCGCCGAGCAAACGCCAGTCGTCCGCGATCTCGGGCTCGGCCTCGGGATCGAAGCCCGAGTCCTCGTCGAAAGACGCGTCATCCCCATCCTCATCGGGGCCGATCGCGCGCGTGAACATGTCGTCGAAGCGACGCATCTCCTGGTGAAACGGTTCGAGTCGCGCCTCGATGCCGAGTGCTGAAAGCTGCTCGGAAAAGGCGGCGTAGGGAGCCTCTTCTGCGAAGAGGATGCTGCGCGGCAGAAAGTCGGACAGCGCGTCGGCGAGCTGACGTTCGAGCACGTCGAGCTCACAGTCCTTCGTCAATTTGGTCGAGAGAATCTCGCCGTCGTCGAGTTCGGCGACGATGTTCGAGCGCAACTTGCGGCCGTCCGGAAACGGTGCGATGGGCACCTCGACGAAGACCATCTGCCAATCGACGGGCTCGCGCAGCATCGTCGGCTCGACATCAGCGAGTGTCAGGAAACTGCGGGCCGGAACGTACTTCGTCGCGTTCGGCCAGGGCACTTTTTCGACGCGCGCGTCGGCTTCTCGCCCGATCTCGTCGACGGTGATCTGCAAAATCCGTTGGCGCCGACGATCGAGCGGTTTGGGTGTTAATGCTCCGGTCTTGTGCGCCTCGAGGATCGCCTCCAAACAGATCGTGAGCAGCCGCATTTCACCGCGCGTCGGAGCGCGCACATCGCGGTGCGGCGGCTTGCACGCGACGAAGGGCACGATGCTTTCGCGGCGTGCTTCGATACCCGCGTCGTTGATGAGGCTGCGCAACTTCGGCGGAATCACCGAGAGTGGCGACAGCGACAGCGTCATCGTCGACTGTTCGTCGAAGTTCGCGTCGTCCTCGCCTGCTCCGGACAAGATGTTCACGACCTGCGCGAACGCATTTGGTCCGCGGTTGACGATCATGCACGGATCGATGTCGCTCTCACCGATCATCGTTGCGACGAGCGGGTGCTCTTCGCCCGGCACACGCACGAGGAACGGCTCGTCCTCGTCCATTTCGTCGAACAGTCGGCGTTCGCCCCATTCGTGAATGGCCTGGACGAGAGCTACAGCGATCGGATCGTGGCGCGGCATGCGGGTGAAGATACCGCGGAAGGATCGAATGCACGCGCTGCGGCTTGCGCGTCGACTAATGTGCCTGTTTTCAGGCTCAATTCCCCCATGCCGGGCGACGGCGATGCGCGGGTTCGTGAGCGGTCGCTGGAACTGCTGATGATTCGGAGTCGCTCTTCTCGGTCGACGTAGGCCACGCAGAGAAGGCGATCCGAACTCGAGAGATCCTTTCGTACGCGTTTATTCGCAAGTCGCTTCCACTGGCCGGTGGAATCAGCGCCGAGGCACGCCCTTCGCAACCCGCAGATCCCAAGCGAAGCGACCGGCCGCAAACAGAAGCGCGAACCCGACCAACCAACGCGCGGACGACGTCACTGCTGGAACGTGAACGAGCTGAATACCGAGCACTCCGCCGGCGAGTGCTCCGGCAGCGAGCCAACCGGACGTGTGCGTGCGCAACGAACCGTCCTTCTTGTAGAGGAAGACGGACTGCCACGACGTGAACATCGACATCGCCATGCTGCACGCGCGCGCGCCGAGATAACCGAGTGCAGGAACTCCGTACACGAGGCCCGGCACGGCGATCAAGCCGCCGCCGATGCCGAGCATCGGAGCCACGAATCCGGCTGCGAAACCGATGATCACGACGATCACCCATTGCATCGGCGTGAGGCTCGCGGCGGAGCCGATCACACTCGCGGAGTCGCGAAAATGAGTGTCGAAGAGCACTTCGAGCGCGACGAGCGTGAGCAGCACCGCGAACACGATCTTCAGCGTGCGCACGTTCAGTTTCTTCGCGACCGCGTAGCCTAGGCGCGTGCCGACGAAGCTCGTCGCGATCAAGACGCCGACGACCGCGAAGTCGATCGACGAACGCGGATGGAACAGTTCTGTGACGGTCGCGCTCGTCGTCGATGCCAAAACGAGCACGAGTGAATTCGCGACTGCGATCGGAAGCGGCATCTTCCAGACGTAGTGAAACAGCGGCACCGCGAACACACCGCCGCCGATGCCGCACAGCGTGCTGTACGTGCCGAGCAAGACGCCGAGCGCCAGCAGCACGACCTTCTCGTTCGAACTCGGACGGCGCGACGGATCGTACGGCGCTCGGGTCGTCGATTCGCGCGACAACGTCGCCACATCGAGCGGCGGTTTCGTCACGCTTTCGAACTCACGCGCAGTTTCTCAGCCAGTTCACTCGACGAGTGCTCTTTCACGTCGCCGCAGATTGCGATCTCGATGCCGAGCTCGATGTCCACGGCGCGCTCCGGCACGCTTTCGCGTGTGTAGTCCGCGCCTTTCGCGTGCACATCGGGCCGGATTTCGCGCAAGGTCTGCTCGAGCGTCGCTTCACCGAACGAAGTGACCATGTCGACGCAGCGCAACGCGCGCAACACTTCCGCTCGCTCGCGCAGTGTGACGACCGGACGCGTCTCCCCTTTCAATGCGCGCACCGACTCGTCCGTGTTCAACGCGACGACGAGGAAGTCACCCTGCGCCTTCGCGTCCTCGAGGTAACGCACGTGCCCGACGTGCAGGATGTCGAAGCAGCCGTTCGCGAGCACGACACGCCGCACGACGTCACGCGCACGCAAGTCGGCGACGAGTCGCGCCACGAAGCTGCGGTCGAAATGGCTCGAAATATCGCTATTGTTCGCGCTGTTCATCGGTCAGGCGAAATTCGGTCGCGACAAGCGCACGACACTCGGGGCACCGACCAGCGCGGCGGCCAACTCCTGCGGTCGGCACGTCGCAGCGCCCTTCTCCATCACGACGATTCCGGCGGCTGCATTCGCGAGCACCATCGCTTGACTCGGTTCGACGCCGGCCGCGAGCGCGAGCGCGAACACCGCCGCCGCCGTGTCACCAGCTCCACACACGTCGGTGACTTCGCCGGAACCCGACGCTTCGACGGCGACGCCTTCTTCCGGCAATCCTTCGCCGAACAACGCCATCCCGAGGTTGCCGCGCGTGACGAGCAACCAGCGCGGCCGCGCGCGTTCCATCATCTCGCGCGCCGCCAGTCGGAGTTCGCGCACGTGGTCGAGCTTCGTTTCGTCGCGCTGCGTGAAACGCGCCAATTCACCGACGTTCGGCGTGATTGCGGCGATGCCGGTGAAGCGATCGACGTCCGTGCGCGGATCGAGGACGACCAGCGTTCCAGCGGCAGCGAGTTCCTTGCACGCCGCGGCGATCTCATCCGCGACGAGGCCGTAGCCGTAGTCCGAAACGATGACGACATCGGCGGTCAGTGCTCGCACGCGGTCAGCCAACGTCTCGCGCACATTCGCGTCGATCGGCGCGTTCGGTTCGCGGTCGATGCGCAAGATCTGATGCGGATTGCGCCGCGCTTCCGCAGCAAGCACGCGCGTTTTCGTCGGCGTCGCATGAGCCGCGAGCACGGCAACGTCGACCGTGTCGATGCCCTCGCCCTCGAGCAAGCGCAGCAATTCTCGTCCGTTGGCGTCTCTTCCGACCGCGCCGAGCAGCGTGACATGAGCTCCGAGCGCGCGCAGATTGCGCGCGACGTTGCCCGCTCCGCCTGCGCCGATCGAATCGGAGATGTGCTTCAACACCATGACCGGAGCCTCGCGCGAAAGACGCGTCGGTTGCGCGAACAACCAATGGTCGGCGATCAGATCACCGACGACGGCGACCTTGAGGCTTGTAAAATTGGGACAGCGCATGAGCCAGGGCCGGCGGGTTGTGCACAAGATAACGAGAGGGGCGCGCGGACTCACGACTCACGCGGAGATCCCTCCCACGGGCCGTTTACGATGCATCGCGAAGTCGCGGGAGGTCACGGCCGCCAAGCTTTTCTGCTTCGCTGTGGCGGGAGGCGGGGTTCCATGGACGCACACGAGTCGCGAATCGACGGGCGGCAGCGTCTTCCACGAAGTCGCGCTGAGCACGCGGGAGCGAAACGTTGATGGTGGTGAGATCGACCTCTTGCTTCGTGTCCCAAGTTTCCACGCGTTGGCGGAATCTGTCACATCTCGACATGAAACGCTCAATTCCTGACATCCGGCCGCGAGCAGATTGACCGTCAAGTTGCTCGCGCTGTGTACACGGCGACTGCGGGCCGTGCGGCGGCCGCTCGTCAGCACACTTCCGCAGCCGCGGCGGCGAGCGCGGCTTCGCGCAACTCGGCGACCGGTTTCGCGGATGCCGTGTACCACTCCATCCCGGCTTCTTCGGCGAGGAAGTAGTCAGAGCGCACGCCCATGAACGCGTTGTAGCGGATCGCGTAGTGCAACTCGTCGGCGGCGACGCACGGGGCGCTGATCTCGCGATCGATCGAGCGCACCGATGGTTTGAACGCGATCCACTCGTCCTTCGACATCGCGGCGACGCGCTCGACGAGCGGCCGATAGCGCGCTGCGGCGGGTGCATCACGGAACGCGTCGAGTCGCGCGTTCACGAACCACGGCATGCACGTGCCGAGTTTGTCGATGAACAGATTCTCTTCCGCACCGAAGTCGAGGCACGAACCGTCGGTGAACGTCGTCAGCGCGGCATCGTCGCCAGGCTTCATGTAGCCACCGTCGATCGTCAAGCGATAGCTGTCGGTGCCCGGGAAGGGAAAGAAGAAGCTCGTGCGGAAGCGACCGATGCCGGATTGGGCGAGGATGTCGACGGTCTCGAGTCGTTCGGCGCGCGTCTCGCTCGGCAAGCCGATCATCAGGAAGCCCGACGTGTGCAAATGCCAACGCTCGGCCGATTCGACCGTGAGCAGAATGTCGCTCTGCGTCATGTGACGCTTGAGCACTTCCTTGCGCACGCGCAACGAACCCGACTCGATGCCGAGCTTCAAGATGCGGCAACCCGCGCGACCGAGTGCCTCCGCGACGCGCTCGTCGAGCTGCTTGACGTGACTGTTGACGACGAACGGCACGCCGATGCCGCTCTTTTCGTAGAGCGCGCAGAACTCGAGCGCGTGCGGCACGTTCTGCGTGAACAGGTCGTCGTCGAGGATGAACGTGCCGATGTTCGAGTAGCGCGCGAGCACGTTGCGAATCTCGGCCAACATCTTGTCGGCCGGTCTGAAGCGGAAAAACCCGATGTTCTTGACGTTGCGCCCGAGCTCTTCCTTGTAGCGATCGACGATCTTGTGGTTGAGGCAGTACGTGCAGCGGTACGGGCAACCGCGCGACGTCATCAATCCGAACCAGCCCTGCTTCTGATCCGTGATGCGCTGCGTGTCGAAGAGTTCGTAGTCGGGCTCGGGCAAGTTGGCGAAGTCGGGGAACTCGCCGACGTTGTTCTTCACCCAGTGTTCTGGGCCGTGCGAACCGCGCGTTGCCTGAGCCGGTCGTGCACCGTCTTTCCACGACAAGAAATTCGAGACGTCGTCGACACGTGAGCCGTTCTCGATGCGCGTGACGAGCTCGAGCAGAGCGTTCTCGCACTCACCTACGCCGACGTTATCCCACACGCCGTCCGACATGACGTCCTCGGGCACCATCGTCGGATGGATGCCGCCGACGACGAGCTGCGGCAGCGTTTCGTGCGCACGTTCGAACTCCGCTCGCAACCATTCGGCGAGCTCGAGCCCGGGCGCGTACTGCTGCGTCAAGCACGAGAACGCGACGATGCCCGGCTCCCACGTTCTCACCAGCTCGCGCAAGTCTTCGCGCGTCGGTACGGGCGGCAAGTTCTCGTTCAGGTTGACGAGCTGCGTCTCGTGTCCAGCCTGTTTGAGCACGGCCGACAAGGAAGCGAGTCCGTGGTTGAACCCCATCTGCGTGTAGAGGTTCGGGTAGACGAAGAGGATGCGCATGGGTGCTTGGTGTTCGGGGCGCGATCATACGAAAGCCGCTCAGACAACAGAGGAGGCGCCCCTCCGTCTCGAACGGATGAGGCGCCTGGCGAAGAGTCACCGCGCACGTCGCGACGGTCTGTGCTGCGAGGACTTCAGACCCCCGACGAGCTGGCCACGTAGACGTGCTTGCCTGCGCTCCCAGCCTGGAAAATGCCTTGGATCTGCGCGGTCGTGAGCGGCACGTCGTACAGGGTCACCTCGTCCATCGCACCGACGAACGGCGTAGATCCTGAGTTCGTGCGGCCGAAGTACAGAGGACCCGCGTTGTCGATGCTTCCGGCTGGCGGTGTTGCCGCGACGCCCACTGCGACCGCGTCGACGTACACGCGGATCGTGCTCGGGAAGTTCGTCCGGTCGAGGACCACTGCGAAGTGCTTCCACGCTCCGACCGCCGCTTGGTCCGCCGTGCCCGCGCCCGGAACGTAGTTCAGGTAGCTGCTGCCCACGTTGGTTTGGAAACCGATGCGGCCTTGGTAGAGGAAGAGCGAGTATCCGACTCCCGTGCCTACGCGCTTGTCGAGCAAGGTGGCGACGCCGCCCGTCTGCTCCGATCGCATCCAGCCTTCGATCGTCATCGAGCCGCTCCCGAAGTTCAGCGCGCCGTTGTCCGCCGCCGTCAGAAAGGCCGTGCCGGCCTTGGTGTCGAATCCACTGCGGACCATGCCCTCGACCGTACGCGGAACGATCGGCCCCTGCGGCGTCGCGGAGTTCGCTCCCAGCGCATCGAGGTAGTTGGTGGAAACTTGCGGCGTGCCGGATTGTTGCGTCTCTTCGAAGCGCCACCAAGCGCGCATCCCGCTCGGGACCGGCACGGACAGGTAGCTCTGGCCGAAGATTTCGATGGTGGACACCTTGCTGCCGAACAGGCGCTCGTCGCACTTCTGCTGCTGCCAGTAGGGAGCGACCTCGCCGTTGTAGAGGCCGTACGTGAACTTCTGATACTCGATGGCCTCCGGGCGACCGAGCCAACCGATCCCGGAGGTCAAGTCGACGGCACCGGTCGTGGTGCTCCAGTCCCAGTTGTACCGGAGGAAGTCGTAGGCTCCGCTGGCGTAGTGAGCCACGTAACCGTCCGCGCAAGGATTCAGCGCGCAGACGCCGAGCGCGCCGCTGACGCTCGCGATCGCTTTGAGCTTCGTGTCGGAATTGAAGACCTGATAGCGGCCCCACGACGTCGCGTGGACGCGATCGTTGTGATCGACGCTGATGCAGCTCGGGACCACCGAGTTATTGAAGAACTTGCTCGGCGAGATGCTCATCGCGCTCGAAAGCACGTCTGCTGCCGTGAACATGTGGATCCCCTTGGTCACACCGTCTGCGACATACACGTTGCCCGCAGCGTCGATCGCCACGTCGTTGGGAGAGCTCACGCCGACCAAATTGTGGCTGAACAACGACACGAGGTTCGTGTCGAACGCTGTGAGCAGGCCGGGGCCCGATACCGTCATCTGGGAGACGTAGACGTTTCCGAACCCCGGACTTCCGCGCACGTCGTTCACCGCGAGTCCGATCAACGAATACCGCCGGTCCGGAGTCAGCGCGACGCTGGCGGACAACACGTTCGTCTGTCCGGTGCCGTTGAATCGGACGATGCGCGTCGCCGATCCTCGATCCGCGACGAAGACGTACCTCGGCACGTCCCCGTCGGCGTAGATCGCCACGTCGGAGGCCGGGTGGAAGTCGCCCGGAGACCCGATCGTGTAGAGATGCGGGAAGGTGCCCGATCCGCCGGCCAGCGCGGGAGAGGCTGCGGCGAGCAGGACCGTGATCGCGCAAGCGCCAACGAGCCCTCGACGCGCGGGCGCTTGGAACGGCGTTCTCGCGCACGAGCGAAATTCGGCGGAGATCGTGGCTGCTCGGTGGGTCAGTGAATGTTGGTGCATGTGTGTCGCTCGCTGCTCGGGTCGGCTTCCGGAGGGTTTCGGGTTCGCGAGAATTCGCGCACGGCGGGTCGGTCCCGCGTCGTTCGCCGTCTCGTCGCCGGTGGTTGCAGCGGACTTCGGGCGCCGGACAGGAAATCGTGTTTCTCCGCGTGCGCTCCGTGCCGGGCTTCCAGGAACGCCCCCACCACGCCACGGCCCTCGCCACGAAATGTGTGAGGCCCGGCCCGGGTGAACCCGAACCAGGCCTCGCACGTTCACCTGTGCCAGGACCTGTCCCCGAGTGCGGACGGGTCCATCCGTGTCAGGGAGTCCACGTCAACGACACCCCATTCGACGTGTTGAACGACGAGGTCGTACAGAACGCCGCCGAGTCGCGGTACCAGCACTGGTAGCGCTTCGTGTTGCCGGCCGAGATCGGACCGCCGCCGATCGAGATCGGATTCGGGGTCAGGCCACCCGGGTACGTCGCCGAGCCCGCCACCGGGAACACGACGCCGAGGCGTTGGATGCCGACTGAGGCGCACAGCATGCCGTCGCCGAAGGTGAGGGGCGTGCCGGTGAGACCGTTCGCTTGGAAGAACAGACCCGGACCGGTCATGTCCGTCGTCGTCAACGTCAACGTGTCCGCACCGATCGAGGCGGTGCCGCCCGCGACGAGCATCGTGCCGCCAGCGAACATCGAATTCGCGCAGCCGCGACTCGCGCTACCGTTGTTCCCGCAGGCGATGCACGTCGTGCCGACTGCGCTACCGTCGCAGAACACGGTGAACGGCGTGCCGCACAGCGAGCCGCCCGTCTCGGTGATCGAGAACTGACCGAACGCGCTCGAGGTGCTGCCTCCGTACATGCCCAACTGGATCAGGTACGTCGTGCCGCACGTCGCGGTGAAGGTGACGAGGGACTCGAGGCCCAATGCCGTCGGACAAGGAGTCGGATCGTCGTCGTTGCAAGCGATCGCGCTACTCATGGTCGGGCAGGCGGTACCGGCGTAGACAGCGATCTTCGTGTCCGTGCTCGGGCTGCCTGGCGCGATGAGCGGGCAGGTCGTGACCGTCACAGTGCCGTTCGTCGTCGGCGCAAAGGTGTACCAGACGTCCTTCGGAATCGCCGTGAACCCGAAAAAGGTGCAGAGCGTCTCGGCTTGACCCTGCGCACTCGTCGTCGCGGTGGTGTTGTCGAACGCGTTGAGGCCGGCGATCGCCGTGAGCGGAGTCGAGCAATCGTCGTTCGTCGGAGAGTTCGGAACGAAAGTTCGGTTGAGTACGAAGTTTCCGCCGCCGAGCCCCTTGTCGCTGACGCGGATCTTGACGACTTGGCTCGCGGTCAATGCGACCGAGAGACACGAAGTGGAACCGCCGCACGGGGCACCGCCGCAATCGTCGTTGCAGGCGAGTTCCGCACCACCACAGCTCGCGTGGACGGAGAGCACGGTGTCGACGCCGAGTGAGCCGCACGTGTCGAGCGACAACGTTCCGCCGTAGATTCCGGCGGTGAAGGAGTACCAGAGGTCCTGCGAGGCGGCGCCGCCCGGATCGCGACTCGCGGTCCCGTCGTTCGTGGCGTACGTGAACAACCCGATCTGGGTCAGACTCGCCAGCGCGAGCGCGCTCGAACACGCGTTGTTCGGAGGCGGCAGAGCCCCCACCGTGAAGGTCGCCCACTTGACTTGGAAGGGCTCGGTCTTGCTCGCGACAACGGGCACGGTCGTGCTGCCGTCCGAGACGCTGAACGAGACGTTGACGGGACTGCCCACGGTTCCAGCCGAACTGCCATTGGCGATCACACCCGCAAAGTCGAGCACACTCGCCTCCCAGGAACGACTCGGTCGCGGACGCGTCGGACAGATTGTTCGCCAGGTTGAAGTCGCTCACGGCTACGTAGTAGGTGCCGGGCAGAAGCCCCACGTCCACGCGCGATTGCAAAGTCCCAGCGGGCAGATAGTCGTCGTTGTGTGCGCCCGCGACTGGATTGAACAGCGAGTCGTAGATGTAGATCTCCGTGTCCGTCGTGTGTCCCTGTCCGATCGTCGTGATCGTGATCGGCCCGGCAGGGAACGTGCCGACCGCAACGGGCGTGATCGGAGTGCACGTGAATGCCATCCCGTACGGCGCCGTCAAGGCAGTGCCCGTGTCGCGCACGAAGATCCTGCTGCGCCCGCCGAACCCGTACCAACGCGTCTTCGACGGTGAACCGGCCGTCGCCGTACTCGTCCGAACGTCGTGTCGGTTCCGGCGTTGATGACACCGCCGGCCTGCTGCAGTCCGCGCAGCGACTGCGTGAGCGTCACCGTCGTCGACGTGAGGTCGTAGCAGTAGATCCCCGCCGGTATGGGCGGCAGATTTAGATGGTAGTAGTCGGCAGATGTAAGAATCGTGAGCCCCGCGCCCGTCGCAGTGCCGGTCGTCGAGCCCGTGATGCTGTCACCGGGCACGATTCCGCTGACGAGATTGGCGTCGGCCTTGTTCGAATTGGGCTCGATTTCTGCGAAACTGACCTGGGCCGTGGTGGGCAAGGCGCACGCGAGAAATGCCAAGAGGCTCGTCGAAAAGCGCAAGTACATCAGACACCTCGAGAGAGTGGGAAGACCGCGGATGGAGCGAGTCGACAGTTGACCTGCTCTCTGACTTCGACGCTCGAATGAGTTCACATGATCGCACGCGGTCGACTGTTTCGGTCCACACGGATTCAGTCCACACCGATCTAATCCACACCGAGAAATTGCTGCACTTCGGGCGTCCCCTTCAAGCGCTCGCGCAACCTCTGCCAGCGCTTGGACAGCGCTTCCTCGCTCATCCCCCAACTGACGGCGACCTGCGCGCACGTGGCGCGTTCTATGCCCAGCCTAGCGATCAACTCTTGTTCTTCGCCGGGCAGTCCCTGGACCGACTCGAGCAGTCGCACGAAGACTTCCTCGCGTGCGAGTCTCCCACGCAGGCTGAGAGTGCTCCGTCCTGCCGTCGCGCGCGCTGCGTCGATCTGCGAATCGAAGGCATCACGCCGCACGCGCGTCACGTCGACGCGTCGCAGCGACTCGGAAAAGACGTTGCGCGCGATGGCGATCAGCCAGGTCGAGAACGAGGCGCGCGCCGGATCGAAATCGGCACAGCCGCGGCGCGCACGGATCCAACACTCCTGAACGACAGCTTCGGCGTCGAGCCGCGAGCGCAGCGCAGGTGGAACACGCAAGTGACACCACCCGACGAGTTGCGGCTCCGCCTCCGCGAACCGCTGATTGAACTCTGTTTCGTCCATGGCGCCTGCTTTCGAGATCAGGGGTCGATCGAACGCGCGGCCCGCACGCCTACGCCGTGTATCGGTTCGTATGCGGGTCCGGCGGCGCGCAGGTCACTCTCGACGGAGGCGAAGGTTCCGCGGATGGCGCGCAAATCGGTGGAGCTCTCTGATCGTTCGGCCCCCGATCGGTCGCCCTCGAACCCGGAAAAGGCGTCGGCCACCCACTCCGCTCGTGGCGTCGTCGAATCTGGACTCGTGGCTTCGTGGAGCGAAGCTGCGCTGTCCCACTCGCGCTCGTTCGCCAGTCGCAATCCGACGCGTCGCAGTGCGAGCGCGGCCTCCACCCATGTAATTTTTTCGACGGGCCGCATCAGCATTGCGCGACGCTCGTCGGGCGATGCTGCGCGTACACGGTGGGCGATCTCACTGGACGGCAGGTTCCCGGAACGCAACCACTGTCCGAACGTCAGCGCGTGTCGGGCGACGAACACCGGGCGCGCGTTCAGGTCTTGGGCCGGGATCAGCACGAGCACGATGCACGTGTCTTCGTCGAGAACGAGTTGCCCATCGGCGCCGCGTGAGGGCACGCTGCCCGTCGCCTCGTGCGCGAACTCGAAGAGCCCCGTCTGCGGATCACGGCCGATCGGGACCAGGCCCGGCTGGACGGCGAGCACGAGTCCGACGTGACGCGGCGCTTCCGCGCGATCGGCGATCGCACGCTGCGTACTCGCCCAGACGGCACGGCGCGCAGCGTCGAACGCGGACTCAGGCGTCGGGCTCTCCGCGCTGGACTCGAGCAGCGGAATCACGCCTATCCGCGGATCCGTGTCGCAGAACTCGCAGAATTCGGCGGTGAAACGCGTGTACGTGTCGTGGTCGTCGCGCGATTCCGGGCTCGGAAAGCTCACAGCACTCAGTTGGTCCGACTGGGCCCGTGCGCGATCGAGTCTCCAGTGCGCGCGTGCGAGGCACGCCGACCACGCGCTCGGCGTCCGCGCCGCCAACGCCTCGAGGCACTCCACGGCGTCGGCCTCCGCCTTCCAGCCCGCCTCACCACCCAGAGTGGACTCGAAGGAGCGCGAAACGACACTCGTGCTCAGGTCCCCGTTGCTGCGCAGTGTTTGCAGCGCGAACGCGCACGCGAGAACTTCCCCGAGCAACGTCGCGGCAGTCACCGCGAGACGCTCGGCCACAGATCCGGATCGCTGTGGATGTACAGGCTCCGCGGATTGCAAGGCTACGTCAGCCGCGAAAGCTCGCAGGCGCGCGCGATCCACGGATATCGAGCCCAGATAGAGTGCGCGCATCGCGGGCTCGGCTTGATTCAGGCCGATCTCGTTGGCCTTCTGTGAATTGATCTGCGCCTGGAGCGCATCTCGACGCGACTCCGACGCCAGCCACAGCGCGACGATCGCACTCACGAGCAGCACCAGTGCGGTGGCCGCAAGCCAGGCGGCAGTGCGATTGCGCCGACACCACTTCTTGAACTCCTGCCACGCTCCGACGCGATAGGCCTGCACGACGCGCTGATCGAGGAACGCGCGCAGGTCCAGCGCCATCGCCGCCATGTCGGCGTAGCGGGCGGCCGGATGGCGGGCCATCGCCTTCTCGCAGATGGCGAGGAATTCGCCCGGCAAGCTCGCATTCAGAGCGGCGAGCGATTGCGGCGGACCTTGGGTCAACCGCAACAAGATCTGCGCGTGGTGGCGCGCCTCGCCGTCGGAGTAGGGCGCGCGACCGCCGAGGATCTGGTAGAGGATCGCGCCGACCGAGTAGACGTCGGAGCGCGCACTCATCTCCACGCGATCACCGGCTGCTTGCTCCGGCGACATGTAGTAAGGCGTGCCGACGATGTCGCCTTCCAACGACGCGAGCGGCGAATCGGGCGTGATCGACAGTTCTTCGGCGCGCGTCGTACGCACGGACGAGGGAAGGTGCGCGGGCGGCGGAGATGTCGTGCCGCGCTGCGTTTCGAGAACGCGTGCCAGCCCCCAGTCCATCACGTACACCTCGCCGAACGCGCCGCACATGATGTTCGTCGGCTTGAGATCGCGGTGGATCACGCCCTTCGAGTGCGCGTAAGCCATGGCCTCGCACACCCGCATCAAGACGTCGAGAGCGCGCGCCTGCGTCCAGCCATCCTCACGCGCTTCGACGAGGCGAAACACGTCGGCCAGCGTGTGCCCCTGAACGAGCCGCAGCGTGAAGAAGACCTGGCCACGCGCATCGAGTCCCAGCTCGTGCACGGGCACGATCCCGGGGTGGTCGAGTTGCCCGGTGATCTGCGCCTCGTCGAGGAACGCGGCCAACGTGCGCTCGTTGGCGCGAAGTGCGGTCTTGCGCGCGATCGAGCGCTTCAGTTCGCCGTCGTACACGCGGTGCACGACGCCCATGCCGCCGCGGCCTATCTCGTCGCCGTCGACGTAGCGCGACGGACGCGCCGCGCTCTCCGCCAGGTGCGCGAGCAGCGCACGGATGGATTCGGTCTCGCGAGCGCCGTCACAAGACGCGACGCTTGCCGAGCTGTCGTTCCGCTGGACGAGGCGACGGTGCTCGCGCTCCACCTCGCCCTGCAGTTCCGGAAAGCGCGCGCGGTAGTGATCGAGAGTTTGCAGCTCGTCACGCTCGCGATCGGCCAGCATCATGGCGAGCAGGTCGAACACGCGCGGATCGTCGGTGCGTGGCGAGGATGACATGCCACTGAACCCTACGGCGATGGCCCTGCTTCCGGCAATCCGAGGAGCGCGCCGAGGCTGGCGGCGTGATCGGCCACGGCGAGAATCCACGCCGATCCTCCGCACGCACTCGCGCGACGGTTCAGCCCGCAACAGCGCGGCTCGGGCCTGCGAGTTGGATCGGCGCGGGTCCGGATTTCGAGGTCCATGCGCAAGATCCGTTCGAGCTCGTTCGCCTCAACGACGCGGTGACCGAGCATCCTCAGCGCAAACGCTACGGCCGCGGCATGCCTGGCGAGAGTTCCGGTGGATGAGGCGTAGGCCATCCGACTTCTACGTTCGGTCGCGGAGTCCGGCCGAGTGATCGCTCGCACAGGACCTCACGCAAGTGGAGGCGCACAGGACGTAGATCGGACGCGCGCTCTCCGCTCGTTATGCTGCGCGGGTCATGCAGGTTCGCATCGCCACGGCCAGCGTTCTCACGGAGCCCGACGACGACGAAGTTCCGCTGCTCGAAGCGCTCACGCAGCACGGCATCGCGGCGCGCATGGCGGCGTGGGACGACCCGCGCGAAAACTGGGACGAGCGCGTGCCCACGGTCATCCGTTCGACGTGGGGTTACTACCGCGACATCGACGCGTTCCAAGCATGGCTCCGGCGCGTCGACAGCGCAGCGCCGCTGTGGAATCCGCTCGGAATCGTGCGCGGCAACCTGCACAAGAGCTACCTGCACGAACTAGAGCTCGCTGGGCATGCAGTCGTGCCGACCGAGTTTTTCGCGCGCGGAGCGAAGGCGAAGTTGGTGGACATCGCTGCAAAGCGGGGTTGGTCGGACCTCGTCGTCAAGCCGACCGTGTCGGGCGGATCGTTCGGCACGTTGCGCGTCTCGATGCGCGACCCCGCGGCCGGTGAGGCGCACCTCGCGCGCTTGCTCGCCGAACGTGACGTCATGGTGCAGCGCTACGTCGAATCGGTCGACGACTACGGTGAGCGCGCGCTCGTGTGGATCGACGGAGTCTTCACGCACGCTGTGCGCAAGTCGCCGCGCTTCATCGGGCAGGACGAGCATGTCTCCGAAGCACTGCCGATCGCTCCGGACGAGCTCGCGCTCGGTGCAGCCGTTTTGAGGCCGTTTGAGCGCGATCTCTTGTTCGCTCGCGTCGATGTCGCACGCAACGAGCGCGGTACGCCGATGATCATGGAACTCGAGTTGGTCGAGCCATCCTTGTTCTTGCTGCAGTTCCCGCCGGCGCTCGCCCGCCTCGCCGACGGCATCGCAGCTCGTGTGCGTTCCGCCCGAACGTAGTCAGAAAGGCCTGAAACAGGCTCTTTCGTCGGGCTCCGCCCAGCCTTACCCGCGTTTCGCAGACCTGCGCGGCGGATCGCGGTATTCTCTCCGGCCCCGCGGCCTGCGATCGCCGCACACACTCGAAGGCCCTGAATTCTCCATGAAACACACGCTTTTCCTGCTCCTCGCACTCGCATCGACTGCGGCATGCAGATCGACCGACAACCAAATGAAATCGGATGCAGCTCAATCGGTGAGAAGTTCGGCCGCAGCACAAGATCCTGCGACGCAAGCCGTCTTCCCCTACTCGGTGCAACGCGCGAAACTCAGGAACGGCCTGCAAGTCCTGATGGTGCCGATGCCCTCCGATGGACTCGTCTCGTATTGGTCGGTGGTCCGCACGGGATCGCGCGACGAAGTCGAAGAAGGTGTCACGGGCTTCGCGCACTTCTTCGAACACATGATGTTCCGCGGCACCGACAAATTGCCGGGCAAGGAATACGACCGCGTCGTCAGCGGCATGGGCGCCGACGCGAACGCTTTCACCTCCGACGACATGACGGCGTATCACCTGTCGTTCGCGACGGCGAGCTTGCCGCGCGTCATCGAGATCGAGGCCGATCGCTTCCAGAACCTCAAGTACTCGGAAACCGAGTTCAAAACCGAGTCGGGCGCCGTGTTCGGCGAGTACCGCAAGGGACGCTCGAGCCCGTTCGAGGTGCTCGACGAATCCGTGCGCAACGTCGCGTTCGACAAGCACACCTACAAGCACACGACGATCGGTTTCGTCGCCGACATCGAAGCGATGCCGAAGCAGTACGCGTACTCGAAGACGTTCTTCAAGCGCTTCTACAGGCCTGAAAACGTGGTGATTCTCATCACCGGTGACTTCGATCCGACCGAGACGCTCGAGACGATCAAGAAGAACTACGGCGCGTGGCAACCGGGCTACCAGGCTCCGAACATCGCTGCCGAACCGGAGCAGACCGCGAAGCGCTCGGTGAACATTCCGTTCAAGGGCAAGACGCAACCGATCGTCGCTTTGTGCTTCAAAGGTCCGGCGTTCGCTCCGACCGACCGCGGCGCGATGGCCGCGAAGCTCGTCGGCGAGCTTGCCTTCGGGCCGACTTCGCCGCTGTACAAGAAGCTCGTCCTCGAGGATCAGAAGGTCGAGGGTTTGGGCGGCTCGCTCGATCCGAATCGCGATCCGGGTCTGTGGTGGATCTACGCGATCGTCAAGGAAGCGAACGACGTGCGCGCGATCGAAAACGAACTGTGGGCGGCGATCGCCGACTTGAAGAAGACGCCGGTTTCTGCCGAACGCCTCGCGGCGGTGCGCTCGAATTTGCGCTACTCGTTCCTCTCCAATCTCGCGACGCCTTCCGACACGGCGGAATCGGTCGCACGCTACATCGCTCTCACGGGCGACTTGACGTGCATCGACGCGATGTTCCAGACGCTCGCGAAGGTCACGCCGGAAGACGTGATGCGCGCGGCGGACACGTGGTTGCGCGAGGAGCGCTGCACGGTCGCGACTCTGCACACAGAAGGCGAGACGATCTCGGCGGCTCCGACAAATCTCCAAAACCCAGCGGGTTTTTCAGCACCGAACGCGACGCAGCAAGCGCGCTACGCGATCACCGATGCAGCGACGCCGAACCTGCCCGTCCTCGAGGGCAGCACGGTCTCGCAGCCGCCGGTCTTGATGCCGATCGCTCAGGACCCGACCGTTTCGTTCCGCGTGTGGTTTCAAGTCGGCAGCCAAGACGATCCCATCGGTAAGGAAGGACTCGCCGCACTGACCGGAGCGCTCATCAGCGAAGGCGCGACGAAAAAGAACGCCTACGCCGAGATCCTGAACAAGCTGTTTCCGCTCGCGGCGAGCTACTCCGACACGGTCGACAAAGAGATGACGCTCGTCTCGGGTCAAGTGCACCGCGACAACACGGCAGCTTTCTACGAACTCTTCGTGCAAGCGATCACCGAGCCCGCATTCGCAGCGAACGACTTCGAACGCTTGCGCGATCAATTCGTCTCGGAGATCGAGAACACACTGCGATTCGCGTCGGGTGAGGAGCTCGGCAAAGCAACGCTCGTCGACACCGTCTTCCACGGCACGCGTTACGCCCATGTCGGCGTCGGTACGGTGGAGTCGTTGAAGAGCATCACGCTGGACGACGTGCGCGCCTTCTACACCAAGCACTACACGCGCGACAACGTCGTGATCGGAATGGGCGGCGCCTATCCGCGAGAACTGCCGGTGCGCATGAAAGCGGATCTCGGCGTGCTCCCGGGCGGCAAGCCCGAGCGTCCGGCGAAGCCCGTTCCCGCCATGAGCAGCGGACGCCGCCTCGTTCTCGTCGAGAACAAGACCGCACAGGGCAGCTCGATCAGCATGGGCGTTCCGATCACGTTGCAGCGCGGCTCGCGCGAGTTCTACGCGCTGTGGATCGCCAATTCGTGGCTCGGTGAACACCGCAACAGTTCGTCGCACCTCTACCAAGTGATCCGCGAAGAGCGCGGAATCAACTACGGCAACTACTCCTACATCGAAGCGTTCCCGCGCGGTGGTGGACGGCGCATGCCTCCGCAAGGCGTCGGTCGTCGCCAGCAGATGTTCGAAGTCTGGCTGCGCACTCTGCCGACGGAGAACACGCTGTTCTCGATCCGCGCGGCGCTGCGCGAGCTCGAAACGCTCGTGGCCGATGGGCTCACGAAGGAGGAGTTCGAGTTCACGAAGAACTTCTTGAAGGGCTATTCGAGCCACTACGCAGAGTCGACGTTCGAACGTCTGGGCTACGCGATCGACGATCGCTTCTACGACATCGACGGACACCTGGCGCGCTTCAAGAAGATGATGAACGACATCTCGCTCGACGAAGTCAACGCGGCGATCAAGAAGTACATGAAGGCCGAGGACCTGACGATCGCGATCGTGACGAGTGACGCTGCCGGTCTGAAGGCTGCCTTCGAAAGCGGAGCACCGACACTGTGCATCTACCCTGAAGGTGCCGAGAAATCGCCGGAGATCCTGGCCGAGGACGCCAAGATCTCGACCTGGCCGCTGCGCGTGAACCCGGAGAACATCACGATCCGGCCGGTGGAAGCGATGTTCCAATCGGCGGTATCGTTGCCTTCGCGGAACTGATCGGCGCTTTCAACTCTTCGCCGGGATTGACGAAGAGTTCGCGCTCGAAACGATACTGACGATCGTGGAGCTCCTTGTAGCGGCCGCCCGCTGCCAGGAGCTCCGCGTGTTTTCCGCGCTCGACGATCTCGCCGTGCTCGATGACGAGGATCTGATCGGCCGAGCGGATCGTTGAGAGTCGGTGCGCGATCACGAACGTCGTGCGACTCGCACGCAAACGCTGCAAGCCGTCTTGGATGAGAGCTTCACTCTCGCTGTCGAGGCTCGAAGTCGCTTCGTCGAGGATCAGGATCTTCGGGTTCGCGAGCAACGCGCGTGCGATCGCGACGCGTTGACGCTGACCGCCGGACAAACGCACGCCGCGCTCCCCTACGACCGTGTCGAGGCCGTCCTTGAAGTCGCGCGTGAATTCATCGCAGTGCGCGGTCGCGCATGCGGCTTCGACCTCGGCACGAGTCGCTGCGGGCCTCGAAAACGCGACGTTTTCCGCGATCGTGCCGTCGAAGAGGAAGTTGTCCTGCAGAACGACGCCCAGGTGTGAGCGGTAGTCTCGGAGACGAATGCTCTCCAAGTCGCGGCCGTCCACGGTGACGCGGCCCCGGATCGGTCGGTTGAACGCCATCACGAGACCCACGAGCGTCGTCTTGCCCGAGCCGCTCGATCCGACGAGCGCCGTCGTCGATCCGGCCGGCGTCGTGAACGTCACGTTTTTCAGGACGGGCACTCCGGGGTTGTATTCGAACGTCACGTCCTCGAACGCGATGGTTCCAATCACCGTAGGGCAGGCTTCGCGATCCGGATCACCCGCGTCTTCGGTCGCGACGCGGCGGATCTCGCGGATGCGGTCGAGGCCGGCGAACGCTTCGCTGATCTGCGTGCCGATGGAAGCGATCTGCACGACGGGCGCGACGACGAGCGCGATGAAGATCAAGTACGTCGTGAACTCGCCCAACGTCATCGCCTCATGGACCATCGCGTCTCCGCCGACGATCACGACCACGACACCGATGACGCCCACGATCGCCGTCGATATCGCCGTCGTCATCGACACGCCGCTCATCGAGCGGCGGATGTTGTCGAACAGACGATCGACGTTCGCGCCGAACACGCGCTCTTCCGCAGGCTCCGCCGTGTACGCCTTGACGATGCGCACGCCGCCCAACATCTGATTCAAGCGCCCCGTGATCTCGCCCTGGATCTTGCCGCGCTCGCGGAAGAGCGGCCGCAGCGTCTTGAACGCCCACGACATGGCGACTCCGAAAACGGCGAGCACGACGAGAATGACGAGCGTCAGTTTCCAGTTCAGGTAGAAGAGATATCCGAGCGCGAGCACGGCCGTGATGACGCCTCCGACGAGTTGCACGAGACCGCTGCCGACGAGGTTTCGGATGCCTTCCGCATCCGTCATGATCCGCGAAATCAGCACGCCCGTCTGCGTCGAGTCGAAGTAGCGCACCGGCAGTCGACCGACGTGAGCTTGCACGACTTTGCGCATGTCGTTGATCGCACGCTGCGCGGCCACACCGAGCAATTGGCTGAGTGCGTATCCGCTGATCGCTTGCACGATCGTCGCCACACCGCCGGCGATCGCGAGTGGCCACAAGAGATCGACGCGGCCCTTGCCGACGACGTCGTCGATCAGAACCTTGGTGGTGAGCGGTAGGACGAAACCGACGAGCCGGTTCACCATCATCACGAGGAAGCCGATGGTCAGTCGCTGCTTGTGAACGCCGACGAGTTCGCGCGTCTCGCGCCAACTGTCCGACAGTTTGGGGCGCTTCTTCTGCGGCGTTTCGGCGCTCACGTTCCGCTGCTCGATACGCTCAAACGCGCAACCAGTCGGGTTGCCAGGTCTGAATGCGTTTCTTCAGATCGTCGACCTTCGCGAACTTGCCGGCGAGCGCGTCGTCGAACAAAGCCGGCATCTCGGCATCGCTCGCGAAGCGCAGCGCGATCAAGTACGTCAACGGCAAGCGTTCGATGTCGGCTCGGCGATTCGCGCCGATGACGCGCTCGAGCCGTAGGCGCATCTCGAGACGGATCACCCGATCTTGCACGATCAGGGCGTTGCTGCGGGTCGCATGCCACGTGCCGAGGATCGCGGCCACGAAGACGACGAGCCAGATCGACTCGAAGCTCGGATTCTGGATCGCGAGCCAAACCCGACGTGCGAGTTCGGCCAAGATCACGAGCCCCGAAAGGAAGAGCCACAGCGGCGGAATGGCTCTGTGGTTCGCGAACGATTGCGGTGCGCTCGAGCGCGCGCTCATCGGCCCGGCGTTCCGCCGACCTTCTCGCTCGACGCGGCAGTCTTCGTCCAGCGCGAGGTCCACTCGAGCACGGTCTCGTGCCACAGAATCGAATTCTGCGGCTTCAACACCCAGTGGTTTTCATCGGGGAAATACAGGAATTTGCTGGGGATGCCTTTGCGCTGCAGTGCCGTGAACGTGCTCATCCCCTGTGTATCGACGACGCGATAGTCGAGTCCGCCGTGGATGACCAGCATGGGTGTCTTCCAATTCTTGACCAGGTCGATCGGGTTGTGTTTCGCGTAGCTCTCGGGACTGTCCCAGGGAGTTCCGCCGTGCTCCCACTCTGGAAACCACAACTCTTCCGTGTCGAAGTACGCCATGCGCTCGTCGATGTTGCCGTCGTGATTGACGAGGCACTTGAAGCGGTCGGTGTTGCCCGAAATCCAATTGACCATGTAACCGCCGTACGACGCGCCGAGCGCTGCGACGTTCGATCCGTCGAGGAACGTGTACGTCTTCAGCGCGTGATCGAGTCCGAGCATCAAGTCTTGGTAGGGCGCGCCGCCCCAGTCGTGATTGACCGCGTCGACGAACGCTTGGCCGTAGCCGGTCGACGCGTGGAAATCGATCATGATCGCTGCGAAGCCGGCCGCGGCGTGCACTTGCGGATTCCAGCGATAGTGGAAGTGATTGCCGAAACTGCCCTGCGGTCCGCCGTGGATCAGGAACGCGACCGGGTACTTCTTCGCAGGATCGAAATCGATCGGTTTCACGAGGTAGCCGTAGACCGTGTCGTCCTTCGCGCCCTTGAACGTGAACTGCTCGTAGTCGCCCATCTTGGTGCGATCGAGTCTCTCCACGTTGAACTTCGTGGTCGCGCGGAAGCCGACTCCGTCGAACCCGCACGAGTACAACTCGTCCGGAGCGCGCAGCGTGTTGAACGTGAACACGAGTCGACCGTCCGCCTCGGCCACGTTGCCGAAACTGCCGTCTTTCACGATGGTTTTGACGGTTCCGCTCGACGCGTCGATCGCGAAGAGCGACTTCTGTCCCAGGTTGTCGGCGGTCGTGTAGAGCGTCTTCTGGTCCTTCGACCACGCGATCTCGGTTGCAGAACGATCCCAACCCTCGGTCAAGACGCGCGACGTCTTCGTCGTCCAGTCCATCAGCACGACACGCGTGCGATCGGCCTCATAACCCGGCCGTGCCATCGCCAAGTACGCGAGCTGCTTGCCGTCCGGTGAGAAGCGCGGTTGGTTGTCGAGCGCTTTGTTCGCGACCGTCAAGAGACGCGGCGCAGCACTCCCGTCCGTCGGCACTGCATATAGGTCGATGTTGGTCGTCCACATCATGTCGCGCGTTGCCAACTGGCACGCGAACACGACCACCGAACCGTCGGGCGAAACCGCGATCTCTTCCGTGCCGCCGAACGGTTTCGTCGGCGCGTCAGCGTCGATGCCTTGCATGAGGTCGACGGTCGTTCCGCTCGCGACGTCGTACGTGAACACGTGACAACGCTTCTTGTCGGCCCACGTGTCCCAGTGACGGAACGGCAGCGACTCGTAGATCTTCGCCTTGACCTTGCTCTTCGACGCCGCTTCGTCGCGCGCGGCAGTCTCGGCGATCACAGTCTCGCGCTTCAGATCCGTGTAGACGTCGAGCACGAGTACGAGACGCTTGCCACCATCGAACGGCACGAATCCTTCGACGTCGAGCGGCAGTTTCGTGACTTGTTCAGCAGCCCCGCCCGAAGCTTGAACGCGCCACACTTGGCTGCTGCCGCTGCGCGTCGAGAGGAACAAGATCGAACCGTCGCCGCTCCAACGCGCACTCGAATCGTTGGCCGGATCGTCGGTCAGGCGCTTCAAGTCGTTGCCGTCGATGTCCGTGATCCACACGTCGGTGCGACCCTTGTTCGCTTCGAGGTCGGTGTCGCGCACGGTGAACGCGACGCGTTTTCCATCGGGAGAAACTGCCGGATCGGACACGCGCTGCATGGCGAGCATGTCGTGGACGGTGAACGGATGCGGATCGGCGGCGAGAACAGCGACGAGAGCGACGAACAGCGACATGAGCATTTCTCCTTGGGGTCCGAATCGAGCGCGCTAGCAGCCCGTTGAAAAAGTCACCGCTCCTGACAAGTCACGCGTTTGCGACGCACGAGGAGCGACGGAGAGCCGGCATGTGTTCCCGTGCCCAGGAAGCGAAGCCTCCGTAGTGAGCGCTCCTCGGGAGCTCTCACAGCGGGACTGGCCTTCCTGGCCACTGAGCACGGCCCGACGAGCTCGGCGCAGCAGCGCGAAGGCGTGGGTTGTCAGGTGCGATGAGTTTTTCAACGGGCTGCTAGTGTCGTGTCCGCGCCGACGTTTGACTACGGCGCGTCAGTTTTGCGCTCGCGAACCGCGCTTCAACACGAAGTAAAGCGGCACGCCGACGACGAAAACGAGCGAGCCCCACATCCACGTCTCGGCGCCGAGGCCCCAGATCGCGAATGCGACGAATAGGAACGCGAGACACGCTGTGATCGTCACGCGGCGCATCTTCGAACGCTCCAGGGGAGGCGACGCGCGCCTGGCGATCACGAAGTCGGCCGCAGCGACGACGAGGTGCGGCACGAGCGTCGTCAGCAACGCCAACTGCACGATCCAACCGAATGCGTCGAGCAACGACTTCTGGAGTACCAGCGTCAACATCGCGCTCGCGATCAGCGTCCCGAGGACGAGCGACAAGGCCGGCGTGTGGAAGCGCGGATGAATGCGCCCGAAGGAACGAAAGAACAATCCGTCGGAAGCCGCCGAAACCGGGATGCGCCCGGCCATCAGGATCCAACCGTTCAACGTGCCGAGTCCGGCGGCGATGGCGACGATCGCGATGACGTATCCACCGAACGGGCCGACCGTGCGCTCGGCCGCGAGCGCGATCGGTCGCGCAGAACTCGCCGCGACGTCGTTCGGCAACACACCCGCGACCGCGAGTGCGGCGAGCAAGAACACGGCCGTGCCGATCACGTAGCCGATCATCGTGCTGCGCCGGATCGTGCTCTCGGCCGCTTCGACTTCTTCCGCGGGAACCGTCGCCGATTCGATGCCCGAATAAGCCCACACGATGAGCGAGACACCGAGCGGCAGCGCGCTCCAACCGTGTGGCGCGAACGGCTGCAAATTCGCAGCGTCGAACGATGGTAACGCGAGTAACGCGATCACGACGAGCGGCACCACGTTCGCGAACAAGATCACGATCTGCAGTCGCGAACTGTGCTTCACGCCGAGCACGTTGACGGCGCACAAACCCCACAAAATCAGCTGCGCTACGCCGAATTGCGCCACCGGACTCTGCTCCAACTCCCGCGAAAACCCAGCGACGTATCCAACCACTCCGAATGCGATCGCAGCATTCCCGATCACCGCGCTGAACCAATACGACCACACGACTTGGAACGCGGTGAAGTCGCCGAACGCCGCTCGTGCGAACACGTACGGTCCGCCAGTGCGCGGCATCGAGGTCCCGAGCCGTGCGTACACGAGCGCGACGAACAAGTATCCGGCCGCAGTGACGACCCACGCGACGAGCCCGAGTGGCCCGACCTCTTTCGCGAGCGAAGCCGGCAACGTGTAGATCGAAGTGCCGACCATGTTGCCGACGATCAGCGCGACGGCGCCGAGCAACGTCAGGCCGCGCACGAACGACGGTCCCTTCTCGTTGGCGTTCGTCATCGGCGGCGGAAGCGCAACACGTCGTGACTGGTCGTGACTGCCAAAGAGTCGATGGTCGCGAGCATGCGCTTCTCGTCGTTGCGACCCCAACGATAGGTCGCGAGCGCGAGATCGTTCAACTGTTGCGCGTTCAGCTGTCGTCGATCGCGCGCGACGACGCGCTCTTCGAGCACGAAATCCGCCACGAATTCAGCCTCCACGGTCGCCGCACGATCCACCGCGTGCGCTTCGCCGAGCACCGACTCACGCAGCTCGAAGAGATCGTCCTGCGCTGGAACCGCGACGATCATCACGCCATCCCGACCGAGCACGCGCGCGCACTCTGCCGCATTCCTCCGTCCATCGATCGACACGACGAGCCCAACCGAACCATCTTCGAGCGGCAGGCGTCGATCCGCGTTCGCGACGATCCAAGTCACCCCCGCATGACGTTTCGCCGACGCCTCCACCGCCTGCACCGAGATGTCGACGCCGAACGCGACACACTCGAAGCGATCACGAATAGCGGCCAAAAACGTGCCTTCGCCTGACCCGAGATCCGCAACTGCGAACGGCTCTTTCAACGCAGCCCCTTCAACTGCCCCGACGAGCGCCGTCTTCAACACATTGCCGAAACCACCATCCAACAACGTTCGCCGCGCACGCACGACCTCCATCGAATCTCCAGGCGTATGCGAGTGCTTGTCGTGCGGCTGCAACAAATTCACGTACCCCGAGCGTGCCACATCAAACGCATGCCCCGCCGCACAAACGAACGCGCGCTCCTCCCGAACGAGCCCCTTTGCGCAAGCGCGGACCGTGCAAGCCATCGTCATGTCCGGCAGCGTGTCGCTACTACCCCTGACTCGCAAGCCTGAGACCTCGCCTGCAGTACCGCATCCACCCCCGCCTCTCCGCAACCGAACACAACACACCCCCTCGCCCTTCCGCAACCGAGCACCACACACCCCTCGCCCCTCCGCAACCGAACACAACACACCCC
>ENA-ORBV01000887-ORBV01000887.1-microbial-mat-metagenome-genome-assembly--contig:-NODE-887-length-68288-cov-51.904209_pt1 | contig 68288 bp, 42 predicted proteins | sample MGYA00237777_ERZ505514 | MGnify/ENA primary metagenome ERZ505514 (study PRJEB26160, sample SAMN06269048) | microbial mat metagenome | isolation source: Oligotrophic lake microbial mat | place...
AGCGCTCCGTACGGCCCTTCGGGCCGGAGTAGTTTGAGCGCTCCGTACGGCCCTTCGGGCCGACACTCGCTTTCGCGGGTTCGATGGGGTTCGAGCGCTCCGTACGGCCCTTCGGGCCGGAGTAGTTTGAGCGCTCCGTACGGCCCTTCGGGCCGGAGTAGTTTGAGCGCTCCGTACGGCCCTTCGGGCCGACACTCGCTTTCGCGTATTCGATGGGGTTCGAGCGCTCCGTTCGGGCCTCCGGGCCGGAGTAGTTTGAGCGCTCCGTTCGGGCCTTCGGGCCGGAGTAGTTTGAGCGCTCCGTTCGGGCCTTCGGGCCGGAGTAGTTTGAGCGCTCCGTACGGCCCTTCGGGCCGACACTCGCTTTCGCGGGTTCGATGGGGTTTGAGCGCTCCGTTCGGGCCTGCGGGCCGACACTCGCTTTCGCGAGTTCGAGGGAGTTGGAGCGCTTCGTTGGGCGCTTCGGGCTGAAGCTGGGCGTGAGCGCTCCGTCACGGCCATCACGAAACCAGGCACGCCCGTCCCTCCGAACGAGCGTGCCTGTTGTGCACGTATGCGATCTCCGGTTGCCTCGGCGCGAGTGTGGTCAGGGGGTTGTCCAGGCGGCCAGCAGCTCGCCGAGATCGGCGCCGTCGACCACGCCGTTGCCGTCGAGGTCCGCGGTGAGATCGTCGGAGCCCCACGCGCTCAGCAGCATGCCCAGATCGGCGCCGTCCACGAATCCGTCGCCGTTCAGGTCGGTCGGGAATGGGGTGTCGTCGATCAGCCGGGCGGTCGAACCTCCGACCATGAACACGCTGCGCTGGTCGTGGCCGAGGGCCATGCCCTGGGCGAAACCGCCCACGGTGGTGCCGGTCCACGCCGAGGTCCCGTCGCTCTTCACCTTGCAGACGGCCATGTCGACGAGCGTGCCGGCTGCGAGGTAGGCGTTGTCGTCCTCATCGAGCAGCATCTGGGCGTGAAGCAGGAGCATCAGGGGGCCGTCCGCGTTGAGGTTGGACCAGAGCAGTTCGCCCTGCTCGTCGACCTTGATGAAGGCGGCGCCGGCGGAGCCGTAGTTCGGGAAGCCGCCGACCACGGCCTGATGATCGCTTCCGACCTCGATGCGGAGTCCACCCATGGCGTACACCTGCTGCCAGATCGTGGCACCGGCAGGATCAAGCTTGCGAATCACGGTGCCGCCGTTGTTCACGTACTCGCCGTGGACGACGTAGGTGTTGCCGAACGCGTCGCCGGCGCAGTCGCCCACGGGAAGGCTCTGCACTCCCGCCAGACTCCAGACTTCCTCACCATCGAGCGTGATCCTGGCGTAGCCGTTGATGCTGCCGGTGATTGCGCGAGCAGTGATGGCGAGGTGGTTGTCGGGCGTGAACTTGAAGTTGATCGGGGCGCCGATTCCGATTGGGTCGAGGTAGGACCAGAGCACCGAACCATCGGGAGCGAACTTCCTGACCTTGAGGCGCTGTCCGTTCCGACCGATGCCGATCCCGAGGACATAGACGTTGTCGTCGGCATCGACGAGGCACTTCCTGGTCGATGATCCATCGAAGCCGCTCTCGTAGAGGTGCCGCCAGAGGAGTTCGCCATCGGGGCCGAACTTCATCACCACGCTCGCCGCGACGACCGGGTTGGAGTAGCCGGACATGCGCGTGGCGCAGACCACCGCATTTCCCTCGCTGTCCGCCGCCACCCACTGAGCCCGCTCCCAGAAGGGAGACTGAGTGTTGTCGACGGAGCTCTCCCAGAGAAGCTCTCCGGTGGCGGCGCGCTTGGTCAGGGTGACGTCGCTCCCAAGCTCATACTCGTAGTCGAGGGTGAAGACATTGTCCGCCGGGTCGGTTGCGATCGAGACTCCTCGAGTCGGGGCGACCCAGGCCACATCGACGGCCGCGTCGGCGAAACTTGACGCGAGCAGGGGGATCACCACGGCGGCTGTGGCGAGACGGATCGATCGGAAAGCGGAGATGGGAATGTGTGTCATATGGAGGAACCGAGCGTCGAGAAGACTGATCAGATACAGCTCAGGTCGGTGATTCTCTCACCAGCGTGGCAGCGTCGATCGCCCAAACTCGGATGAATGCCCGCTCGGCAGAATGCGAGCGTTTCGGTCGGGTTTGGGCGACTCGATGGAAGACGCGGTACCTTCCGGAGTTCCATGCCATCGCGACTCAGTCTCATCCACGTCACCCACGAAGCCAGCGAGCAGATCGGAGGGATCGGCGCCGTCCTCGAGGGCATGATCACGTCTCCCGTCTATCAGGAGGCGGTCGGGCGAACGCTTCTTGTCGGTCCTTCCTTCGATCACCTCGATCGACCCGCAGAGGAGCGGTTGGGGGCCGAGAGCGAAGTCCTCTACAGCTCAATCGACAACATCGATCGGGCCCAGATCGGAAATCGGCTGCGACCGATCGAGTGGGCGTTCGAAGTGGCCATGGTGTACGGCCGCCGGACGTTTCGAACTCCGAGCGGCGACCGCACCGGCACGGCCGAGATTCTGCTGATTGACGTCTTCCGGATGTCGCGAACCCGCCTGGATGTCTTCAAGAGCCGCCTTTGGCAGCACTTCGGCCTCGACTGCATGCGCTACGAAGGAGACTGGGGATTCGAGGAGTACGTGCGACTTGCCGAGCCGGCCTTCCACGCCGCCCTCGCGCTGCTGCGACCGGAGGAACTCCCCGCGGTGCTGTTGTCGCACGAGTTCATGGGACTGCCCGCGGCCTTCAAGTCGATTCTCGACGGACAGCAGGAGGTGCGGACTGCGTTCCATGCACACGAGTGCTCGACCGCGCGGCGCATCGTCGAACAGCATCCGGGACACGACCTCAGGTTCTACAACGCCCTCGACGAAGGCCGGCGGTTGAACCTCACCGTCGGCACCGTCTTCGGCGATCAGTCCGATTCGTTCCGGCATGCCCTGGTCAGTCGCGCCCACGTCTGCGACGCGATCCTCGCGGTGGGGAAGCGAGTCGCCGACGAGATGCACTTCCTCGATCGGCATTTCGATCATCACCACATCGATCTGGTGCACAACGGAATCCCGGCGCAGCGGGTCACGGTCGCAGAGAAGGAAGCAGCCCGCGCCCGCCTGGGCGATTGGGCCGAAGGTGTCGTCGGCTGGCGGCCCGATCTGCTTATGACCCATGTCACCCGTCCGGTGGTGAGCAAGGGGATCTGGCGCGATCTCGAGGTCTGTCACGAGCTCGATCGCACGCTCTCGGCAGAGGGCCGACGCGGCCTTCTCGTGATCCTGACGACTGCGGGCGGCACGCGCCGCGCCCAGGACGTCGCCTCGATGAAGGAGGAGTACGGCTGGCCCCTCGACCATCGCGAGGGCTATCCGGATCTGGTGGGCCCGGAGATTGACATCGCCCGCGACGTGGCGGCATTCAACACAAATCACTCGGCAATCAGGGCGGTGCTCGTGAATCAGTTCGGCTGGTCGGGAGAAGCGGTGGGGTGGCCTGCTCTCGAGATGAACATGGCCACGCTCAGGGTGGCGACCGACGTCGAGTTCGGGATGGCAACCTACGAGCCCTTCGGCATCAGTCCGCTCGAGCCGCTTGCAGCGGGAGCGATCTGCGTGATCTCGAGCGTCTGCGGGTGCAGCAACTTCGTCGAAGAAGCATCCCCCGGCGGTCACGAGAACGTGATCAGCGCCGACTACACCAGGTGGGAGGGCCCGCGCGATCTCGACCGCATCCTGGCCCTCGGAGGCCGCGAGCGCGGTCGCATCGAGCGCGACGTGGCCAAGGAGATCGCGGCCCGGCTTCTGGCCATCGTCCCTCGCGATGCTGCACAGCGGGCCCAGCGACTGGCTGCGGGACAGGCGATTGTGGCGCGGCTCGGCTGGGACGAGGTGCTGCGCAAACACATGCTTCCGACACTGCGTGCAATCGTCGCTCGCGGTTCGGCGTGAGCGGTTTGGGGGCGCCGCGCCGTTCGTGGGCGAGGCCTCGATTGCAGCGCCGTTTCCCTCGTACGATCGCCCCATGCCCCAGGACGAAGGCCCAAGCTCCGAGGATCTCGCCCGCTTCGGCGACGCCGCCGAGCGCGAAACCGGCTTCTGCCCCGACTGCGGCGAGGAAATCTGGGATCAGGCCGACGTCTGCCCCAAGTGCTTCAGCTACCTCGGCGGCCGCGTGGCCGCGAAACCGCCCTTCAACCAGTGGCTGCGCAATCGCTGGAAGACGCTCGTCGTCATCGCTCTTGTCGCGGCGATGGTGGTGGTGTTTGTGTTGTAGAGACTTCGGCTGCGCCGACTGGGCGCTTCGGCTGCGCCTCCGCTAATGAGGTGTGCCGCGTGCCCGGCACCTTTTTGTCGCTCGGCACGATCGATGCAGCGCGGGCTGCGCCCGCTGGGTCGATCGAGTCGAGCGGAGAAGGCAGGGGGGCCGTCCGCGCAACGTGAACCGAATCGCCGGATATGCCCAACGCCGTGATTCGTTCACGGCGTTGCGTGGCACCCAACGCGCCGGCGTGACCCCCGGCGGGCGGGAGTGCCCCGGCTCAGACAACCAACGAAAACAGCCCGCCAGAAGGCGGGCCGAGTCGAATGGACCCGGGGGGAGTTGAACCCCCGTGCCGAAACAGTCAGCAAGCCGCGTCTACGTGTGTGTCCGTCAATTGAATCTCGATTCGACATCCGCCGACGACGGGCATCCCGCCGAATCATGGCATACGAAGGTTTCGCTCCTCAGAGGCATGCCAGCCCTTTGGAGCTAGCCCGATGTGTACGCCCCGCACCCTATCGGGCGTGAGATGCGGAGCGTGCAACCTAATCAGGCTGCGAGAGCGTACTGCGTGTTGGCAGTTGTTGTGTTTGCATACTTTTTACGTGGCCAGCATGCTCCACGACACGCAACGACAAGCCTTCCCTGTCCGGTCGATACCGTTCGGGCCCAGTATGAGAAAGAGCGGAAACTTGCGTCGAGAGGATAGGCGACCAGACCCGCCGCCGAGCGCGTCTTGTCGCAGCTTCGCCTCAACTCGCCTCAACTCGCCTCAACTCGCCTCAACTCGCCTCCCAGCGCCGCGCCAGCAGTCGGGCCGCGCCGAGCAGGATCGCGGCGATTGCGAGCAGCACCGCGACCTGTGGCCAGAGCTCCCAGGTCGAAGCCTCATACCAGAAGACTTTCTGGTACCCGTCGAGCGCCCACGCGTTGAAGGTCACGAGGCCGAGATTCTGGACCCACTCCGGCATCATGAAACGCGGGAACATGCTGCCGCCCATCGCCGACATGATGAGGATGGTCACCGTCGAAACGGCCCCGAGCTGGGCTCGCGTTCGACAGACTCCGGCAAGCGTCAGCCCGAACGCCGCTGCGGCGGGGGCCGTCGCGAGGGTCATCACCACGAAGCCCCCGAGGTGCTCGAAGAGCTCCAGCTTGAACATGAACCAGCCCCATAAGAACATCACCGTGAGTTGAAGCGCCCCGACCGCCGAGTGGAAGAGCCACTTGCCGAAGATCACGGTCCCGACGCCCATGCCTGCGGAGAGGAGCCGCTCGAGCGTGCCGGCCTCCTGCTCTTCAAGGAGCGTGCCGGCGGCACCGCTCATCGAGAAGAGCAGAAACATCACCCCGGTGCCGGCGGCGTAGAAGGCGATCAGTCCCGAAGACTTGCTCTCTCCGAGCACGTCGACCGTGCGCACCGAGACCGGTCCGCCGAAGCCGGGAGTCGGCGTGCTCTCGGAAGGGTCCGCCTTCGGTGCCGATGCATTCGCTTCGACCGCGGGCGAAGTCGCCGCGGCTCCCGAACCCGCGGCTCCCGAAGCCGCGGCCCCCGAACTCGCGGCTCCCGAACTCGCGGCCTGCGCCGCCAGCAACACTTCGAGCCCCTTCACGGCCCGCTTCTGCTGGGGCGTGAAGCCGCCCGCGAACTTCTCGAAGAGCTCAAGCCCGCGTCCGGCGACCAGATCGGGCGCTGCCGTCATCGCGACCTTCTGCAGCAGCCCGGCGACCATCGGGCCGGCCACGGGGTCGCTGGTGTCGACCAGCAGATCGATCGAGGACTCGCCGCCTCCGGTGAAGTCGCCGAAGCGGGCCTCGAAGCCGGGCAGCAGGATGACCGCCGCGGGCACCGTGCCGGCCCGCACCAGTGCAAGCGCCTGCTCGCGATCGAGCGGCTGCGGGAGGTCATCGATGACGGCGCTCACGATCACCCTGAGCCCCGGTTCGCGCTCGAGGGCTTCGACGAGTCGGCGACTGGCGCTGCTCTGATCGAGGTCGGCCACCGCAACGCGAATTCGCGAGGTGCCCTCGCGCCCCATGCCACCGAAGACCAGCGCGAAGATCGAGAAGAACGCAATCGGCAGCAGGAAGGTCAGCAGGAGCGCCACCCGATCGCGGCGAAGGGTGATCCAGGAGATGCGAAGCAGCGTGCGGATCATTCGCGAAGTTCCCGTCCGGTGAGGGCGATGAAGACCGAGTGAAGCGTGGGAGAGGTGAGTTGGATTTCTTCGACCCTGCCGCCGGCGGCGCCAATTGACGCGAAGAGCGGCGGCAGATCGCGGCTCACGTCCTCGATCCGCCCGACGAGCAGCGTGCCCTCGACTCGAAGCGCAGCGGCGTGGCCGAGGGCGCCGAGCAGCGCGGCATCGCCGGAGACGCGAAGCCTGACTTCATGGTGGCTGCCAATCGACGCGGCGATCAGTTCGTGAAGCGTGCCCGAGGCGATCGAGCGTCCATGGTCGATGATCACGATCCGATCGCAGAGCTGCTGGGCTTCATCGAGCTGGTGGGTGGTCAGAAGGAGCGCCGCACCGCCGGAGCGCAGATCCGCAAGCATCTCCCAGATCCGCTGCCGGCTCTGGGGATCGACTCCCACGGTCGGTTCATCGAGAAGGATGAGGTCCGGGCGATGGAGCACGCCGCAGGCGATGTTGAGCCGCCGCTTCATTCCGCCGGAGAAGGTGGCCGTGCGACTCTCGGCCCGGTCGGCGAGCCCGGTGAACGTCAAGGCCCACTCCACCCGCTCGCGGCGCGTCGCACCGCCAAGCCCGTGCAGCCCCGCGAACACCTCGAGGTTCTCGCGGGCAGTCAGAGTCGGGTAGAGGGCGATCTCCTGCGGCACGACGCCCAGGCGGCTCCGCGCCTGCCGGTCGGGCCCTGACGCTCCGCTGAGCGTCTGGCCGAAGAGCGCGATCGTCCCGCCATCAAGCTTCACTCGCCCCGCGATTGCCCGGATCAACGAGGTCTTGCCCGCTCCGTTGGGTCCGAGGAGGCCCAGCCACTCCCGCGGATGGACCTCGAGCGAACAGTGGTCGAGGGCGACCGTCTGCCCGTATCGCTTGCAGGCCTCGGAAATGAGCAGCATCGAGGGAACAATACCGACGCATGTCGCAACGCACTTCGATTCTCTTCATCTGCATGGGCAACATCTGTCGCAGCCCGCTGGCCGAGGGGCTCTTTCTCCACAAGATCAACGCCCGCCGGGTGGCCTCGCGCTTTCACGTGGACTCGGCCGGCACCGGGAACTGGCACGCGGGCGAACGACCCGATCCGCGGTCGCTCGAGGTGGCCAAGCGCCGAGGCGTGGCATTGCCAGGTCGCGCCCGGCAGGCGACCACGGAGGACTTCGCCCAGTTCGACCATCTGATCTGCATGGATGGCGTCAATCGACGCCATCTGATTGCGATGGGGGCGCCCGAGGCGAAGATCCGCCTTCTCCTCAGCTACGCACCGGAATGCGCAGTCACCGACGTCCCCGATCCCTACACCGGAGACCTCGATGGTTTCGAACTGGTCTTCTCGCTCGTCGACCGCGGCTGCGACGGACTGCTCGAGGCGCTGGCGCCGGAGTGATTGCCGTGGCAGCCTCGAGAGACCGACTCAGCCATTGCGCCGGGCGAAGTCGTTCATGAATTCCGCGAGTGCCACGCAGCCTTCGCGGGGCATCGCGTTGTAGATCGAGGCGCGCAGGCCACCGGCATCGCGATGACCCTTGAGTCCGTCGAGTCCGGCCTTGGTGGCCTCCTCGGCGAATCGATCGTCCTGGGCGGGAGTCGCCAGACGGAAGCTGACGTTCATCAGCGAACGACTCTCGACCTTCGCCAGGCCGCGGTAGTAGCCGCCCGACTGGTCGACTGCGTTGTAGAGGATCGCGGCCTTCTCGCGGTTGCGCGAGGCCAGGGCCTCGACGCCACCCTGGCGGATGATCCACTTGAACATGCGACCCATCAGATAGATGCCGAAGGTGTTGGGCGTGTTCGGGCGGGACTCGCCGGCGGCGTACGTGCGGTAGTCGAGCAGGCTCGGCAGACCCGGCCGGCCGCTCTCCATGAAGGCCCGATCGATCACCACGAGAACCATGCCCGAAGGGCCGATCTGCTTCTGCCCGCTGGCATAGGTGAGGGCGTGCCGCGCGAAATCGAAGGGCCGAGCGAAGATGTCGCTGCTGGCGTCGCAGATGAGGGGGATGAGCGGAGTCGATGCATGCTCCTTGGGCTGCGGCGGAGCGGCGAACTGGGTGGCGAAGACGGTGTTGTTCGAGCAGTAGTGGAGGTACGCAGCCTTGGCCGAGCGGCGAATCTCGCTCTCGACCGGGACGTGGTCGTAGCGCACCGGACGACCGTCGAAGGCGACATTGATCTCGGCCCGGAACAACCCCGCGACGATCCTGGCCTCGTGGATCGACTTGTGGGCCCAGACGCCGGTGTCGAGATAGTCGGCGACCGTCCCTTCGGGCAGGAAGTTCATCGGGATCATCCCGAACTGGAGCGTCGCCCCACCGGGAATGAAGAGGAACTCGTGGCTCGCGGGGACGCCGCCGACGGCGCGGCCATCGGCCACCGTCTCGGCCAGCAGTGCGTCGAACACCGGGCCTCGGTGGCTGTGCTCGAGGATGCCGACGCCGCTGCCCGCGAGATCCCAGACGTCGCGCTGCACCTCGCGCAGCACCTCTTCAGGAAGCGCCGCCGGTCCGGCGGAGAAGTTGAAGACCCGCCCGGAGGCGTGGTGGTAGACGGCGGCCGTCGGCCGAACGGGAGCAGGCGCGGAAGTCATGGGAGCAGAATAGGGAGGGGGAGGTGGAAGCAGGGGGCGGAGGCGGAGGCGGAGGCCGAAGGGGGAGCAGGGGGCAGGGAGCAGCAGTGGGTTGCACTTCTTGATGCGCGCGGGGTTCCTCAGCCGCTCCCGCGCGGTGCCACCGCCCGCCGGCGCATCGGCCAGGAACTCCGCGCAGACACTCAATTGTGCAACCCTTTGCGGCTCCCTGCTCCCTGCTCCCTGTTCCCCTCAGAACGTGTGCACAAACAACCCGCTCCGCAGTTTCGGCTCGAACCAGGTCGACTTGGGGGGCATGATCTCGCCGGCGTCGGTGACGGCGAGAAGTTCCGCCATGCTGGTCGGGAAGAGGCTGAAGGCGGCTGCGGCGCGGCCCGAGTCGACGGCCTCGACCAGGGCCGAGGGCCCGCGCACGCCACCGACGCAGTCGAGTCGCTCGTCGGTTCGAGGGTTGATGATCCCGAGCAAGGGCTCGAAGATCCGCGACTGGACCAGACTCACGTCGAGGGCCTGGATGGGGTCGTTCTTCGGAATCGAGGCGGGATCGAAGGAGAGGCTCCACCACTCGCCTCCACCCGGCTCGCCTCCACCCGGCTCGACTCCACCCAGCCCGCCTCCACCCGGCTCGACTCCACCCAGCTCGCTTCCACCCAGCTCGCCTCGACCCAGCCCGTCTCGACCCAGCCCGTCTCGACCCAAATACACGCACACCTCGCCGTGTCGCGTCGGCACCGGGCTCTCGGTTCGCACCAGCGTGCCGACCTTCCCCAGCAAGTCGAGGAAGGCCTGCGGCGTCGCTCCGCGCAGATCGCGCACCAGACGGTTGTATGCAAAGATCTGCAGGTGGCTGATTGGGAAGATCACCGCGAGCACACGAGTCGCTTCGGTCGGAGTGACGCCGCCGTTGGCTGCGGCCGCCTCCCGCGCCGCAGTCACGGCGGCAGCCATCCGATGGTGGCCGTCGCAGATGTAGGCGCGGTCGAGCCGCGCGAAGGCCTCGATGTACTCCTTGGGATTGGGAACGATCCAGACCGTGTGGGTGATGCCGTCGGGCGCGACGAAGTGGAACTTGGGGCGATCGTTCACGTCCCGATGGACGAGATCGGCAATGGCATCGTCGTCGCGATGGGCAAGGAAGACTGGTTCGGTGTGGGCGCTGCAGGCGAGGATGTGGTTGGCCCGCTCCCGCTCCTTGTCGACGCGAGTCCGCTCGTGCCTGGCGATCACCCCGCTCTCGTAGTCGGCGAGATCGAATGTGCCGACCACACCGATCTGCTTGAACCCCTTCCCGATCAGGCGATAAAGCAGGATGTGCGGCGCTGTCTCGCGTCGCAGGAGGTTGGCCTCGACGAGCATGTCGAGATTGGCCTTGGCCCGTGCATGGACTTCGGGAGTGTCCGAAGAAGTTCCCTTGGGCAACTCCAGTTCGGGCCGAGTGACGCGAAGGAAGGTGTAGGGACGCCCCTCTGCGTATGCCCGGGCCTCGGTGGTGCTGATGACGTCGTACGGCGGCGCCGCCACCTGCGCAGCCTTGTTGCCGATCAAGAGCAGCGATGAGAAGGGGTGGATGTGGAGCATGGGAAGCAGAGAGTCGGCAGACGTGGCGGCGAGGGAGAAGGCGCGCCAATTGATGGAGGAGCCGGATGGAGGAGCTGGGTGGAGTCCGCGGAACTACTCGTCGTCCTGGCGGAGCGCGGCGAGCACGGAGAAGTCCTCGAGAGTCGTGGTGTCGCCGCTGGTCTCGCGCCCCGCGGCGACATCCCGCAGCAGCCGTCGCATGATCTTCCCCGAGCGGGTCTTCGGCAGGGACTGGGTGAAGCGGATCATGTCGGGCCTGGCGATCGCCCCGATCTCGCGGGCCACGTGTTCGCGAAGCTCTTCGCGCAGGCGGTCGCCCTCGGCGCCGTGCGAGCCGACCTTGGGGTCGAGCGTGCAGAACGCGGCGATGCCGGTTCCCTTGATCTCGTGGGGCATGCCGACGACTGCCGCTTCGACCACCGCCGCATGGCTCACGAGGGCCGACTCGACCTCCATGGTGCCGAGACGATGGCCGCTGACGTTGATGACGTCGTCGATGCGACCCATGATCCAGAAGTAGCCGCGGTCGTCGCGGCGAGCGCCGTCGCCGGCGAGGTACATGCCGGGAACGCGCGACCAGTAGGTGTCGATGAAGCGCTGGCGATCGCCGTGAATCCCGCGCAGCATCGCCGGCCAGGGCTTGCGGATCACCAGCAGGCCGCCCTGGTTGTGCGGGAGTTCGCGACCGCTGCCGTCGACGATTGCGGCATCCACGCCGAAGGCGGGCAGCGTGCACGACCCGGGAACGGTCGGGGTGGCTCCGGGCAGCGGGGTGATCATGTGACCGCCGGTTTCGGTCTGCCACCAGGTGTCGACGATGGGGCAGCGCTCACCGCCGATCTCGCGGTGGTACCACATCCACGCCTCGGGATTGATCGGCTCGCCCACGCTTCCGAGGACGACGAGGCTCGAGAGATCGTGGCGCCGCGGATGCTCGTCGCCCCACTTCATGAAGGTCCGGATCGCCGTCGGCGCGGTGTAGAACTGGGTGACCTTGTGCCGGGCCACGATGTCCCAGAAACGATCCTCGGCCGGGAAGTTCGGGGCGCCTTCATACATCAGCGTGGGCACGCGATTGGGAAGCAGCCCGTAGACGATGTAGCTGTGTCCGGTCACCCAGCCGATGTCGGCGGTGCACCAGAAGAGCTGCTGAGGCGGTCCGCTGCGCAATCGACCACGAGACCCGCTGCGAGAACGACCACGGCTCTTCCTGGGCGGCGGCACCAGATTGAACGTGTTCCGCGCGGTGGTCGCGGTGTAGACCATGTACCCGCCGGTGGTGTGGCGGATGCCCTTGGGCTTGCCGGTCGAGCCGGAGGTGTAGAGAAGAAAGAGCAGGTCCTCGCTGTCCATCCACTCGCATGGGCAACTCGTCGAGGCGGTGAGCGTGAGGTCATGCCACCAGTGATCGCGGGCGGCGTTCCACGAGACGGTGTTGCCAGAGCGGCGGAAGACCACCACGTGCTCGATGAGCGGCGTCGAATCGCAGGCCCGATCGACATTCTCCTTGAGCGGCACGATGTGACCGCGCCGCCACGCTCCGTCGCAGGTGACGACCACCCGGCTCTTCGCATCGACCACGCGGTCGACGATCGCCTGGCTGGAGAAGCCGCCGAAGATCACCGAGTGGGCCGCGCCGATGCGAGCGCAGGCGAGCATGGCAATGGCCAGTTCCGGCACCATGCCCATGTAGAGGGTGACCACGTCGCCCTTGCGCACGCCGAGGGCCTTGAGCACGTTGGCGACGCGGCAGACTTCCTCCTGCAGCCCTCGATAGGTGATTGCGCGAATCTCGTGGCGGGAGCGCCCGCCGGAGTGCACGACCGCAGCCTCCTCGCCAACCGGCTCCCCCTCCCAGACGATTGCGAGGTCATCGCCGAAGCCCTGCAGCACCTGGCGGTCGACGCAGTTGTGGCAGATGTTGGTCTTGCCGCCGACGAACCACCTGGCGTCGGGGCAGTTCCACTCCAGAACGCGATCCCAAGGCTTGAACCAGTCGAACTGGGCTGCGACCTCGCCCCAGTACCCCTCGGGGTCCTCGATCGAACGCTTCCACGTGCGGCGATACGCGGCCATCGAGCGGACCAGCGCGCCCGAGGCCCGCTTCGAGAAGTCGGCCGGCGGCGTGAAGACGCGGTTCTCGTGAAGCACCGTCTCGATCGAGGATGAGCCCGCGTCGGGTGGGGCAGGCGAAGCGCTGACCGCGCCCGATCCCGAGAGACCTGACGTCGAGTGAGCTGAACTCGACAGGTCCGAACCGGGAGGCGCAGGCGCCGCCGGTCGCGAGGTCGCGCGGGACCGTTTCGAGGAGTTCCGAGTGGAGACGACTGGCGCCGAGGGGCGACGCTCGCGTGATCTGGCCATGAGGAGGGCCATCGTAGCGGTGGGGCGGAGGCGCTTGAAGGAGCGCCGCAGGCCCCGGGGCCCCATCGCAATCAGAGGGCCAAAGAAAGATGGATCAACCATCAACGCGACTGGAAGGACTCGAACCTTCAACCCCCGGCTTCGTAGGCCGGTGCTCTATCCAGTTGAGCTACAGTCGCCCGAAAACGCACTCGGCGTTTTGGATCGCGGAGTGTAGTGGGGGGTGCCGAGGCCGACAAGGGGAGACCCGAGTGCGGAAGGCCCGGTCGGGTGTCGGCCCCAGGCTGGCTGCGTGCGTTTGGTGGGGCACCATCTACCCTGCGACTTATGGCTCCGTATTACGCCGCCGCAATCCAGACGGACTTCCCCTGTCCGAAGCACCGCGACGAGATCCAGGCTCGAGTGGGTCGGATGTGCGCCCTGGTCGAGCAGACGATCGTGGGCTATGAGCCCTTCTTCGATGTGCGGCTTCTGGTCTTTCCGGAGTTCGCCCACGCGGCGCCGATTCATGGCACGGTGGCGGCGCTGCGCGAGACGCTCGCGGTTTCGCTCCCCAACGAACACACCGAGCGGTACGAGGCGCTCTGTCGCAAGTACGGCTGCTTCATCCAGACCGGCAGCTTTCTCGAGATCGATCCGCGGTGGCCCGAGGTCGTCTTCAACTCGACCGCGCTGATCGGGCCGAGCGGGGTGCTGAGCATCTATCGCAAGGTGAACCCGTGGATCCCCTGGGAGCTTCACGCCAGCCCCCACGATCTGCTCGAGGCCGGCTACGACCGCGAGCCGTTCCCCGTCGTCGATACCGAGATCGGTCGACTCGGCGTGGCCATCTGCTACGACTGGCTCTTCCCCGAGACCATCCGCCAGATCGCCTTCAACGGCGCTGAAGTGATCATCCGAGTCTCGGCCTACATGGACCCGTGGGGGGCCACTCCGCCGATGGACTGGTGGACGCTCTTCAACCGGGCCCGCGCGGTCGAGAACTCGGTCTACGTCGTCGCCGCGAATCAGGGCGCGTCGCTGGAGCACTACCCGCCTTTCTCGTGGCCCGGCGGAAGCATGGTGGTCGACTACGACGGCCGGATTCTCGCCCAGGCCGATCCCGGTCCGGGGGAGAAGGTCGTGGTTGCACCGATCGATCTCGCCGCTCTCCGGGCCGAGCGCACCCGACGCGTTGGTCATGACCTGCGGGGGCACCTCCGCAGCGAGATCCATCCCTATCTGAAGGGCCGCATCCTTCCGCCCGGTGGTGCGAAGGGGTTCGATGACCGATCGGTTCGAGACCGAATCGAGGCGGGCAAAGCCCATGTGCTGGGCCTTCACGAGAAACGGAGCACGTGAGACGACCGTGAGAACACTCGACAGGGACCGGTTCCGGGATGCTCGCGTGCGGCAGGCGAGGATTGTCGCGCTCCTGGCAATCGCCGTGCTGAACGGCCTCACCGGATGCTCCGAGGAAGCGCCGCCCGACGCACCGGCGGCGAGCGCGCCCGCAGCCGCGGGCGGCGAGAGGGTCGCGGCGCCGAACCCGGGTGGAGCTCTGGAATTGATCCGCGCCAATGACGCCGGGGTCGGACTCATGGGGCGATTCGAGTTCGAAGCCGCGGCGGCGAAGTTCAAGAGCGTGCGCGAGTCGGTGCCTCTGGGCGCAGATGACGCCCGTCGCGAGGTCACGGTCAACGAGGCGATTGCGATTCTCAACCAGTCCGCCGAGGGCCAGCAGGAAGAAGCGCTCGAGATCCTGGCAGGCGTGCTCGAGGACGCGCCGGAGCATCTTCGTGCCCGCTACGCGAGCGGTCTCGCGCTTCTCTTTCTCGGCCGTCCCGAAGAAGCGCAGCCGCACTTCGCCTTCGTCGCCGAGCGCGACCCGAGCGACGCCCATGCCGCGTACTACCACGGCCAGTGCCTCGATCTTGCGGGGCGCGATGCCGATGCCCTGGCCTCGTACCGCGCCGCGGCGGCGCTCGATCCCTACCTGCGGAGCGCCCTCCTCGGCGTCCAGCGATGCCTGCAGCGCCTCGACGACAAGGATGGTGCGGCTGCGGCGCTGGCGGACTTCCAGCGACTCGCCGACAACCCGCGTGCGACCTTGGCGGAGTTCAAGTACACCCGCATGGGCCGCAAGGGTGAAGTGCAGTCGCTGGGCGCGGAACCCGCGGTGATTGCCCTCCCCGAAGGGCCGCTCTTCCGTCCGTCGGCGGTGCTCGGAGTGCTGCCTCCTCTCGCGGCGGGCCAATCCGAGGGTCGATCGGCGAGCTGGGGTCCGCTGCCGCCGATGGCCACGATCACCGCCGCCGACATCAACGGCGACGGATGGACGGATCTCTTCGTCACCAACGCACTCGCCCGCGGCGAGGAGCGATTGAACGCCGTCCTCATTCGCGCGGCGCCCGCCGCCGGGACCGCGAATTCACAAGGCCCTGATCCGAGTTTCGCGGTCGATCTTGAACACCCGCTGACGACCATCACCGCCCACACCGCGCTCTGGGGCGATCTCGACAACAACGGTCACATCGACGTGGTGCTCTTGGGACACGGAGTGCTGCGGGTGCTGATGCAGTCGGCGGCGGGTGTCTGGAGCGATGCGACCTCGACGGCCCTCCCGGCACTCGACGCGTCGCCTGAATACGGCGAGGTCCTGATCTGGATGAACGGTCTCCTCGCCGACATCGACCACGACGGCGACCTCGACCTCATGGTGACGGGGATGCGCGAAGGCGGAAGCGGGGCGTACTTTGCCTTCGCCGGAATCGAGTCGGGGCGCTTTCGCCCGCTGGACATGCCTGGGGCTCGAACGTGGGGCGGACTTCCGCTTGGAATCGTCGCCGGCGACTTCGACGCGGATCGAGATCTCGACCTCTTCATTCCCCGGGCCGGGGAGCGCCATCTGCTGCTGCGCAACGACCGGCTGTGGAAGTGGCTCGAGTGGCCAGGTGCCGCGGCCCTTCTCGACCAACCGATCCTCGCGGCCACGAGCGGCGACCTCGATGGCGACGGCGTGACCGAGATCGTCTTCAGCGATACCCGGGCCCGCATCGTGTCCGCTCGCCTGGTGCCTGGCCACATCGTGCCTGGCCAGATCGTGTCTGGCCAGATCGAACTGCCGCGAGCGGTGCCCGCGGAGGAATCATCCCTTCAGACGATTGCGTTCACGCCGAGAGCGGAACGCGAGAGTCCGTTTAACTCGTTTGCAATCACCGACCTGCGCGGCGATGGAACCCTGCGACCGCTCTCGCCCGAACTGCTCGCGACGGAGCTTGGCCTTGTCGACGAGCACATCGGCCACTGGGCATTTGCCACCCTCGAGCCGGGCCGGGGACCGTCATTGCTTCGCCTGGACGAGTCGGGAGCGCTCCGTCACCACGGGCCCGGCTCGGGGCGCTATCCGTTCGTCGATCTCGCCTTCCGTGGCCGACTCGATCCGGGTCAGTCGATGCGCTCGAACGCCTCGGGGATCGGCACGCTCGCGAACATTCGCGTGGGTGGTCGCTGGCTCACCCGCAGCGTGTTGCCGGTGCGGTCGAATCCCGGGCAGTCGGCGGAGCCGATTGCAGTCGGGCTCGGCGGAGCGGAGCAGCTCGACTTCATCTCGCTCGACTGGTCCGATGGCGTGTTCCAGAGCGAGGTGGCCATTCGCCCGAGTGCGCCGGGAGCAGGCGGTGGCAGCGGGGGACCGATGACCACCATCGTCGAGACCCAGCGACAGATCTCCTCGTGCCCGTTGATCTTCGCGTGGAACGGCAGGACCTTCGCATTCGTCAGCGACTGTCTCGGGGTTGGCGGTCTTGGCTATCTGGTGGCGCCGGGCGAGTACGCCCCGCCGCGCCCCTTCGAGCACTTCCTGTTGCCGGAGGGAGCCCTGGTCGAGAAGGACGACGGGCTCGAGGTTCGACTGGTCGAACCGATGGAGGAAGCCGTCTATCTCGATCAGGTGACCCTCGTCGCCTACGACCTGCCGCGTGGCTGGTCCATGACCGTCGATGAGCGCATGGAACTGGCGGCACCGCCGGTCACCGGGGCGCCGCTCTTCCATCGCAGGGCCCTCGGCCCCGTGAGCGCAACCAGCAACGGCCTCGACGTCTTCGATCGCCTGGTGATGCCCATCGGTACCCCCGATCACCGCGCCGTCGATCCGGGGCCCATCGACCCGCGGTTCATCGGGCGCCTCCGCGACATGCAGGAGATCGTCCTCGAGCTGCCGCAGCCGCTCGAGGCTCCCTCGACGGAGTCGTCGTTCCCACTTCTCGTCGCCCACGGCTGGGTGGAGTATCCCTACGGCCAGACCAATTTCGCGGCGTGGCAGGAAGGGGCGCTGTACGAGGCCCCGTCGATTGACGTGCGCGACGGCCTGGGAACGTGGAGCCCGTTTCTCGAGAAGTTCGGGTATCCCGCGGGGATGCCGCGGTCGATGAGCGTGCCGCTTTCGGGCTTGCCGCTGGGCACGACGGCGCTCCGCATCCGCAGCAATCTCGACATCCACTGGGACAACATGCTGGTCGCGGTGGCCGAGCCGGCGCCGGCCGAGCTGGTGGTCACGAGGCTTCCAGTCGACACTGCGGAGCTCGCAATCTGCGGCTATCCGCGGCGCAGCGACGGCGAGGGACGACGGCCCATCTACGACTACAACCAGCGCCTGCCGCTCGCCGACATGCGCACGCAGACCGGCTGGTACACCGCCGTGGGCGATGTGCGAGAACTCGTTCGTGAGCCGGATGAGGCCCTTGCCATCTTCGGACCCGGCGAAGAGGTGCGACTCTCCTTCGACGCCGCCGCGCTGCCGCCGCTGGCGGCTGGCTTCACCCGCCGCTACGTCCTTGAACTGCGCGGCTGGTGCAAGGACATGGACCTCTTCACTGCCGATGGGGAGACGCTCGAGCCGATCCCGGGCGAACCGACTGACGCTCGCGAGGCGATCCATCGGCGCTTCAACACCCGCTGGAACGGCGGCCGGTAAGGTTCGCACGATGCGCTGATTCCGAGCTGGAATCAGCTTCGGTGCGAGGGGGCTCCCGCTACGATCGCCCCGTCGGCCGCCCCAGGAAGTTCCCGACCCCCCGGAGTCGTTCATGTCCGTGATTTCCGCGTCGAACACGCCCACTGGCGAGTCTGGAAGCGCCCCCCGAAAGCGCTACGTTCCCGCAGTCGGCCCGAGGCTCAAACTCCTCCTCGGCCTGGTCTTCGGTCTCTTCGCGATCCTCTGCGTGAACTCCGCCTATCTGGTGGCGATCACGATCTATGAGTGGTCGACAGGCGAGACGATCCAGAACCGCTTCTACCAGTCGATGTTTGCAATTCACCTCGCGCTCGGCCTGGCGATCGTGCTGCCGGTGGTGGCCTTCGGGCTGATCCACATGCGGAACACGAGGCACCGGCCCAACAAGCGGGCCCGAGCCGCCGGCTTCGCGACCTTCTCCGCGGCGCTGATCACGCTGGTCACCGGTCTCGTCCTGATGCGGGTCGAGATCGGCAGCCTGACTCTGGTGATCAACGACGCGACCGTCCGCTCGATCGTCTACTGGGGCCACATCGCGGCTCCGCTGGCGGCGGCGTGGCTCTTCGTGCTCCACCGACTCGCGGGACGGAAGATCAAGTGGAAGGTCGGGGCCGCCTGGGGGGGTGTCGCGGTCGCTGCGGCCCTCGTCGGGGTGGGCATGCACTCCCACGACCCGCGGAACTCGAATGTCCGCGGTCCGCAGGACGGCGAGAAGTACTACCTGCCGTCGCTGGCTCGAACGTCGACGGGGAACTTCATCCCGGCCGATCGGCTGATGATGAACTCCTACTGCCAGGAGTGTCACCCCGATGCCCACGACTCGTGGGCCAACAGCGTTCACGCCTTCAGCTCCTTCAACAACCCGCCGTACGCCTTCTCGGTGCGGGAGACGCGGCGCGTCGCCTTCGAGCACGAGGGCACGGTGCACGACGCCCGCTGGTGCGCGGGCTGTCACGACCCCGTTCCCTTCCTTTCGGGAGGATTCGAGGACAAGCGGTTCGACGATCCGCACTACGACGTCTCCACCGATCCGCTGGGCTCGGCCAGCATCTCCTGCGTGGTCTGCCACTCGATCACCCATGTCGATGGCACCATCGGCAACGCCGCGTACACGATCGAGGAGGCGGAGCACTATCCCTTCACCTTCTCCGATTCCCCGATCCTCCAGTGGATCAACCAGCAGCTCATCAAGGCCAAGCCGGACTTCCACAAGAAGACCTTCCTCAAGCCGCTCCACAAGACTCCGGAGTTCTGCGCCTCCTGCCACAAGGTGCACCTGCCGCCCGAGCTCAACGACTACAAGTGGCTCCGCGGTCAGAACAGCTACGACTCGTACCACCTGAGCGCGGTCTCCGGTCACGGCATTCTGAGCTGGTACTACCCGCCGAAGGCCGAGCACGACTGCAACGGCTGTCACATGCCGCTGATCGATTCGGAGGACTTCGCCGCGAAGCGGTATGACGACTCCGGAAGTCTCAAGATCAAGTCGCACCAGTTCCCCTCGGCCAACACCGCGCTCCCGGTGCTGGTCGATCATCCCAACAAGGAAGCGATCAACGCAGCCCACGCCAGGTTCAACGAAGGCGTGATGCGGGTCGACATCTTCGGAATCCGCGAGGGCGGCACCATCGACGGTCGGCTGCACGCCCCGCTCCGCCCCGAATTGCCGGAGCTGGTGCCCGGCAATCCGTATCTGGTCGAAGCCGTGGTGCGCACGGTGAAGATGGGCCACGAGTTCACCCAAGGCACGGCCGACAGCAACGAGATCTGGCTCGACGTCACCGTCACCAGCGGCGATCGCGTGATCGGGCGCGTCGGCGGGCGGAATGCAGATGGCGGCGTCGATCCGTGGTCGCCCTTCTTCAACGTCTACATGCTGGATCGCGCCGGCAACCGCATCGACCGACGGAACCCGCAGGACATCTTCGTGCCCCTCTACAACCGGCAGATTCCGCCAGGGGCGGGCGATGTGACTCACCTGGCGATCACGATTCCGCCGGATGTGACCGAGCCGATTGCAATCGAGGTGAAGCTCCAGTATCGGAAGTTCGACACCATCTACATGCGGCATGTGTACGGCGCCGACTTCGAGAACACGCTGCCGATCCTGACTCTGGCGACCGATCGGATCACCCTGCCGATTGCCGGCGGCACAGGCCTCGAGGGCATGGCCGAGCAGAAGTCCCCGATCGAACCGTGGACTCGCTGGAACGACTACGGGATCGGGCTCTTCCGCAAGGGCGACTCCGGCTCGAACAAGGGTCAGCTCCGGCAGGCCGACGAGGCCTTTGCCAAGGTCGAGGAACTCGGTCGCGGCGATGGTCCGCTCAATCGCGCTCGGGTGGCCATTCGCGAAGGTCGCCTCGATGACGCGGTCGTGGCCCTGACACGCGCCGCCGCCCACGACCCGCCGGCGGCGCCCTGGTCGGTCACCTACTTCACCGGAGTGGTCAATCGCGAGAACGGCTTCCTCGACGAGGCGATTGCGGACTTCAAGAAGGTGGTCGAGAGCAACTTCGCCACCGCCCACGAGCGCGGGTTCGACTTCGGCGAGGACTATCGACTGCTGACCGAGCTGGGACAGACCCTGTACGAGCGGGCCCGGCAGGAGCGCGGCGAGGCCGGAGCCGGGCGCCGGACCGAGCTTCTGAAGGAGGCCGCGGCGTGGCTCCAGAAGGCCTTGGCGCTCGACACCGAGTTCGCCGCGGCGCACTACTCGATCTCCCAGGTCTACGAGCAGCTCGGCGGCCCCGAGGACATGGAGCAGTCCGCGAAGCATCGCGAGCTTCATGCCAAGTACCGCGTCGACGACAACGCCCGTGACGTGGCGGTCGCCGCCGCGAGACGCCGCGATCCCGCCGCGAATCACGCGGCCGAGGCGGTGGTGATCTTCGACCTCCAGCGCGACGGCGCGTTCGAACTTCCTCGACGTTCTCCGGAGATCCTCCGACGTGACCAGTGACGATCCGAAGCAGCGTGTGGCGGCGGGCTCCAGTGCACAGAGTCCGGCCGTCGAGTCGTCGGATCACGCCGGCGGCGAATGGGTGGCCGGAGATGATCGCGCCGTCGGAGCGGCCTTTCGCTGGTCGCTGGCGGCATTCCTCGGCGCTGCCGCTCTCGTCGGCGGGATCTGGTGGATCAAGCAGCGCACCCCGCCCGAGGCTCGTCGCCCGCCCGAGCCGGCGGCGGCTCCGGAGTCTCGCGTGGTCCCGCCGCCCGAGGCCCTTCCGGTGCTTCCCTTCGCCAATCGCGGCGCCGCTCTTGGCGTCGGCTTCGTGCGGACCAACGGCGCCGTCGGCGACAAGCTCCTTCCCGAGACCATGGGTGGTGGCGTCGCGTTCTTCGACTATGACGGCGACGGCTGGGACGATCTCTTCTTCGTCGATGGATCCTCATGGCCCGATGCGTCCGCGGAGAGCCGCGTGGAGAGCGCAGGATGCAGGCTCTACCGCAACGAGGCGGGGAAGGGCTTTCGCGATGTCACCGACGAGACCGGAGCGGGCCTCCTGCTCCAGGGCATGGGTGTGGCCTGCGGCGATTATGACGGAGATGGTCATGTCGATCTCTTCGTCACCGCGGTGGGCACCAATGCACTGCTGCGCAACGTGAGTGCTCCGGATGGCGGGCGACGCTTCGAGAATGCCACGGTCACCGCCAGGGTCGCCGGCGATCCCGAGGCGTGGTCCTCGGGCGCGGCGTTCGTCGATCTCGATCGCGACGGCGATCTCGATCTGGTGGTGATCAAGTACGTGAAGTGGACGCGCGAGATCGACTTCGAGGTCGACTTCCGGCTGACTGGAGTGGGTCGGGCGTACGGACCGCCGAGCAGCTTCGAGGGCACCGACTCAGTCGTCTATCGCAACGAGGGCGACGGCACCTTCACCGACGTCTCGGCGGCCAGCGGTATCCGGGTCCGCAATCCGGCCACTGGCGTGCCGGTGGGCAAGGGTCTCGCGGTCGCACCGGTCGATCTTGACGGCGACGGCTGGATCGATCTGGTCGTCGCCAACGACACCACCCAGAACTTCGCCTTTCGGAATCTCGGGGCCTCCGGCACGCCGGGAGTCTTCGAAGAGATCGGCGCCTCGACCGGGCTGGCCTTCGATCGCAACGGGGCGGCGACGGGGGCGATGGGCATCGACGCCGCCGACTTCCGAAACGACGACTGCCTGGCGATTGCCATCGGCAACTTCGCCAACGAGATGACCTCGTTCTTCGTCTCCCGCGGCAGTGCGCCGGAGCGCTTCCCCTTCAGCGACGACGCGGTCAACGAGGGGATCGGCGGACCGACCCGACTGGTCCTCTCCTTCGGACTCTTCTTCTTCGACGCCGATCTCGACGGTCGACTCGATCTTCTCCAGTGCAACGGACACATCGAGGACCAGATCGAGGTGACCCAGCCGAGCCAGCGCTACGCCCAGTCGGCGCAGCTCTTCTGGAACCGCGGGCCGGCTGCCACTCAGGGTGCGAGTGCCGCGGCCGCGGGAGCCCGCGGTTCCTACGTCGAACTGCCTCGCCAGTCGCTGGGCGATCTCTCGACGCCGATCGTCGGGCGCGGCGCGGCCTATTCCGACATCGACCACGACGGCGATCTCGACGTGGTCCTCACCCAGCCGAAGGGCCCGCCGCTGGTGCTGGTGAACGAGCAGAGCACGGAGAACCACTGGCTGCGAGTGGGCCTGCGTGATCCGGGTTCGAAGAACCAGTTCGCACTCGGCGCGACGGTGGTTCTCCGGGCCGGCGGCATCACCCAGCGCCGGACCATCACGCCGACCCGCAGCTACCTCTCCCAGTGCGAGCTCCCCGTCACCTTCGGCCTCGGCACGACCGAGGTCATCGACTCGATCGAGATCATCTGGCCGGACGGAGGCACGGAAATCGTCGCCCTCGACCGCGGAGTGGATCGAGTGGTGGAAGTGGTGAGGCAGGGCGCGGGTCGCTCGGGATGAACATGGGCGGGGGTGGCGCGTGGCTCTCCGGGAGGAGGGACACCTGCGCTGCGTGGTTACGCCCAACCTCGGCACGATCGACGCTGCGCTGGCTTCGCCAGCTTGGTCGATCGAGCCGAGCAATTCAGGGGGGCAGCTGACGAGCGCCAGCGCCGCATCGCCCTTCCAACGCCAACCGTTCCCCAGTTCCTCATTCCTCATCCTTCCGGCGTGAAAAGAACAAGACCCGCCTTTCGGCGGGTCCTGTTGAACGCGATCACTGAACATTCAACCAACCGTCCGACTCAGCTGCACTTGCCCCAGACTGAGAGCAGTTCGCCGAGGTCGGCGCCGTCGACGACACCATCGTCGTTGAGATCGGCGGCACCATCGGTGCCCCAGGCGGCGAGGAGCTCGCCGAGATCGGCGCCATCGATGGCGCCGCTGCCGTCGAGGTCGCCCGGGCAGACGACCGGGCAGAGCACGAGCTCGACCTGGAAGTTGTCGACGCCGCCTTCGGTGATCGAGTTGTTGCTCGGATCACCGATTGAGAAGCGGACCCGGACAGTGCTGGTGGGAGCCACAAAGTCGCTGATGCGGAATGTGCTCGTCTTCCAGGTCTTGGCGGTGTCGGTGACGGTGAGCGCGAGCCAGTAGGTCACGCCACCGTCATTGCTGACTTCGACCTGCATCGCATCGTTCTGGGCGCTTCCGACAGGGTCGTCGCAGAACACCCACGTGGCGAAGGAGATCAGGGCGTCCTGACCAGCCAGATCGATCGTGGGCGAGACGAGTCGGGTGGTGCCGAAGTCGACATCCCAGGCCGACGCAGGCGCGCCGGGAGGACCGTTGCCGGTGACGAAGGCGATGAGGCCTTCGCCGCTGGTGGCGTCGTCTTCGGGGGCGGCCAGTCCACCCGGGACGGCCGTGCCGTTCGGATTGACTGCAACCCAGGTACCGGACACACCCACGTTGGGATCGCTGACGATGGTCCATCCGTCGGTGGCGCCTTCAAACTCGTCGCGCACGGTGATCTCGGTTCCCGATGCCGCCAGCGTCGAGTAGGTGCCCGCCGGAGCGTTCGGCGGATCGGAGATCACGCCGCCAGGCGAGATCTGGGTCGAGACCCACCAGGTGGCGATCTGCGTGCAGGGAGTCGGCGGAAGGGTCGCCGCGTAGGTCGTCCCACCGAGCGGGGCGAGCGGATAAGTCAGGACCGGACCGTCGGCGATGCGCACATGCAGCGTCTCGGTTCCGGGGACGATCGAGGCCACACCGACGACGTTGAACTTCACCGGGAAGGTGAACTCCTCGTCGGGGGTCATGTACGCCGGAAGTCCCTCGGGGTAGGCCACCGAGAGGCCCACCGGAGGCTGATTGATCCAGACGCTGATGCCGCTGCACCGACCGATCACCAGATCGTTCCAGGTGTCGCCGTTCACATCGAAGACGGCCACATCGTGCGTTCCGACCAGCAGGTTGGCGGGGATTCCGCCGGTGCCCTGATCCTGGAGGGTGACGCTCGGGGCGTTGCCGAGATTGCGATAGAGGTGGAGGCGGCGGCTGCATCCACCGATGTCGACATCGACATCCGCGATGAGCACGTCCTTCCAGCCGTCCTTGTTGAGGTCGATGATGCGGCTGTTGTTTCCGAAGCCGTCGTCGCCGCCGGAGATGAACGAGAAGGTCTTGCTCTCGAAGTTGGCCATTCCGTCGCCACCGTTGCCGATGTTGAGCAGGAAGCGGTCGGATCCGTCGTCGCCGAGCACGAAGTCGATCTTGCCGTCGTTGTTGAGGTCGCCCGCCGACATTCCGTAGTGGGCGCCCCCGCTGGCGGTTTCGTGCTTGTTGAAGACGCCGTTCGAGGCCGGGTTGTTGTAGGTGGTCTTGAACGGACCGTTCTCGCTCTTGGCGACGTCGATGACGCCATCGCCGTTGATGTCCCCGATGAAGCCCGCGGTGCCGAAGCCCGAGGCGATCATGGTCGGAGTCATCCGCTGAGCGGTCTGGTCCGCGAAGAAACCGTTGCCGAGGTTGATCAGCAGGCGATCTCCCTGGGCGGAGTTGTAGTTGACGAGATAGATGTCAGCCCAGCCGTCGCCGGTCACATCACCGACCGCGATGCCGCACCCGTTGGGCGCCTGGGGCATCTGCGGAATCCGAGCCTGCTCGTACCGGAAGCCGGCCCAGCCACCGCCGCCGTTCGGCCCGAGATTGAGGTACACCCGCGGATGGGAGATGGTCTTGGGCAGATTCTGATTGAGCGCCGGGCAGGTGACGAAATCCAGCCAGCCGTCGTTGTTGAAGTCGCCGACGGCAACATCACGATCATTCGTGATGTCGAAGAAACCCTGGCCTCCGTCGTCGGCGGCCTTGGCGAACTCGGTGGTCCGATCGACCAGCACACCGTTCTCATTCATGAAGAGAACGTTGCGCTTGCCGGTCGGCGTCGTGAATGGCTGCTTCCGCATCACGATCAGGTCGATGTCGCCGTCCTGATCGAAGTCGGCATAGGCGAAGTCCTTCTCCTCCGGGTCGGCGGAGCCGAGACCGGGAGCAGAGACGAGCCGAGAACCCGTTTCATTGGCAAAGTTGACCCAACCCTGTCCGAGCACTGCGCTTGCGCAACACAGGGCGGCGCCGCTGGCGAGGATCGTGCATCCTCGGCCGAGCAAATATGTCATTACGGAACTCCTTCCGGGACGGCTCGGCGGGCAAGGGCGTACCACAGCGTGTCCCCGCCGCGAAAACACGCAGGTGTGAGTGTGACGCCTTCCCCTGCGGAGGTCAATCCGATTCGCCCGGATTCACGAGAGCGGCCGGGTGTGCGGGCTGGGCCGAGCGTCTCGGTCCATCTGCCAGCACGGTCGGTTCAGAGCCGAGCGGGTCCTGTCGCGGCCGGGGCGGACCCGCCGCGATGTGATCCGCGGAGCGCATGAAAAACCCCGGCCTTGCGGCCGGGGTCGAAACATTCACAGCAGGTTCACGATCACTTCAACCACTCACTTCGTCGGGCAGCCGCCCCACGCCGCGAGCAGTTCGCCAAGGTCGGCGCCGTCGGTGGCGCCATCGCCGGTGAGGTCGCCTTCGGCGGTGCCCCACAGGGAGAGCAGTTCGCCGAGGTCGGCGCCGTCAACCACGCCGTTTCCGTCGAAGTCGGCGGGGCAGGGGATGGCGGTGACGCAATCGAACTCGTTGACCACGAAGTCATCGACACCGGCTTCGGTGACCGAATTGTTCGGGTTGTCCGAGACCACGAAACGGAGCCGCAGGCTGGCCGAGGGAACCACGAAGTCGCTCACGCGGAAGGACTTGGTGACCCACGCGCCGGCGTTGGTGGAGACCGTCTCAAGGGTCGTCCACGTGCCGCCGCCGTCGTTGGAGATCGAGATGACGAGCGAATCGGCTCCGGTCACGCCGGCGTCGTCGCAGTAGAACCAGCGGGCGTACGAAACGGTTCCATCGGCGCCGTCCAGATCGAACGTCGGCGAGGTCAGGGTGACCGGGCCACCGTCGAGGTCGGCGGCGCTGGCGGCGCCGCCGGCGACGCCGTTCTGGGTGATGAACGCCCGGCTGCCGACCGGGGAAGCGTCTGCACTGGGTGCGGCCTGAGCGCCGCTGACGACGGTGCCGATGGGAGTCGCAGCTTCCCACGTGCCGCCGGTGGCGGAGGGATCGGCTGCGGTGGTCCAACCCGGCGCGCCGGTCTCGATTGCGTCAGTGAGGAGGTTGATGAGGCTGTCGATGGACAGCGCGGAATAGGTGGCCGCCGGGGCTCCGGCCGGATCGAAGAAGACCGGACCGTTGCTGAGGTCACCCTCGAAGTAGTAGGTGATCTGCGAACCACACTCGAGCGCCGGGAGGCTGGCGGTCCACGAGTTGCCGCCATTGCTGGTCAGCTCTCCGGAGACGGAGGCGCCACCGTCGATTGAGTAGTTGATCTTGAGCGATCCGGGGACGATCGACCCACCGCCGATGATGGCCGTATCGACCACGATCTCCTGGCTCTCGCCGGGAGTGAGGCCCGAGGGCAGCCCGTTCGGGTAGGTGAAGCCGAGCGAGATCGGAGGCTGGTTCATCCAGATCTGGATGCCGAGGCAGCGACCGACGACCAGATCCATCCAGCCGTCGCCGTTGATGTCCATCGGGCAGAACTCGAAGGTCGAGTTCAGCGACGCGTTGGGAATCACCTGTCCCTGCTCGTCGAGGGTGTTCGTCGAGAGGACCGGGGTGATCCCGAAGGTGTTGCGATAGATCTTGCCGCGGCGGCCCGAACTCGGGCAGAACTGCGGAAGGTCGGCATCGATGTCGGCGACCATCAGATCGACGAAGCCATCGTTGTCGAGGTCGGCCCAGGCGGGATCGTTGCCGAACTCGGTGAGCGAATCGTTGATGGTGTACTGAGTGAAGTTCGCGAACGTGTCAGGTCCGTTCCCGGTGTTGATCAGGAAGCGGTCCTTGCTGTCGTCGATCATGCACAGATCCATCTTGCCGTCGCCGTTGATGTCCGCCGGCGCCGTGTGATAGGGCGCGCCGGTGTAGATCGTGTCCGGACCGGTCCAGGAGGTTCCCTGGGGGTTGTTCGGATAGAAGACCGCGGCGTTCTGACCACCCGTGAGGGTGTTGATGCGGACGATGTCGAGCAGGCCGTCACCGTTCATGTCTGACGCGAAGGCGGCATTGCCGAAGGCCGAGGCGAGCTGGCTCGTCGTGAACCGGGTGTTGGTCGTATCCGTGAAGAACCCGGGATTGGCTGCACCCTGATTGATGAGCAGCTTGTTGTCGTAGTCCTTGCTCGGGGTCTCAGCCGGGGAGAGCTGGCACTCGCCGGGATCGGCGGTGTTGCCGTTCTGGTTGAGATCGATGCAGACGGTTCCGCTGGTCTCGGGGGTGTCGTAGTCGACGAAGAACAGATCGGGGTAGCCGTCACCGGTGAAGTCGCCGATTGCGAAGTCGCAGAAGCGGGGATTGGCGGTGGCGTTGCTCTTGGACTTCAGAATCGGGATGCGGGCATCCTCGAAGCGGAAGCCCAGCCAGTTGCCGTTGGCATCCTCGCCGAGGTTCTTGTACACGCGGGGCTGACCGAGGATGTCGGTCACCTGATCGCTCATGGTGGTCGAGGTGATCAGGTCCAGCCAGCCGTCGAGGTTGACGTCTGCGCAGAGCATGTCGCGATCGTTGGTGGGAGCGAGAAAGCCCTGGTCGCCGCCGACGTCGCTGGCGCTGGCGTACTCGGTGGTGCGATCGGTGAGGACACCGTTCTCGTTCATGAGCAGCAGGTTTCGGAACCCGCCCTGAATCGAGCCGGGGAACTTGCGACCGACCGCGAGATCGGTGTCACCGTCGTTGTCGAAGTCGGCGGCGCAGAACGCCTTCTCGATGTTGTCATTCACGACCAGATTGGCCGGGGCAACAAGGCGAGTCGCCGTCTCGTTCTGGAAGTTGACCCACTGCGCCATGGCGCTGGTGGAACAGAGTCCCACGGCGGCCAGGCTGATAAAACAGGAACGTCTCATGCAAAGCTCCTTCATTCAGATCGATGGAGTGGAGAAGGTCCGGCCCCCCGTCAGGGGGCCGGACCCGGAGGTCAGGATCAATACAGCATCACACCGTCACGACACTCGGTCACGGGCAATCGCCCCACGCTGCCAGCAGCGCGCCGAGGTCGGAACCGTCGACGAAGCCGTCAAGGTCGAGGTCGGCCGCGCAACCGCGGCACTGGCCCCACGCCGAAAGCAGTTCGCCAAGATCGGCGCCGTCGACCGAGCCGCTCAGATCGAGATCGGCAGGGCACTGCTCGCACGCATCGGGAACCCGGTTTCCGTCCTTGTCGGCGGCGCCGAGAAGGATCGCGAGCAGATCGCTCGTGCCGTCGCCGTCGCAGTCGCCATTGGGACCGGTGTAGACGGTGAAGAAGACGGTCGCGTCATCGAGATCGACATCGCCGTCCTGATCGACGTCGCCGATTGCGCAGCTCATGTCGGCAGTGACGCGGACAGAACCGAAGCAGCTCTTGAAGTCGTCGAAGTCGAACTCGTTGACCACGTCGTTGCCGTCGAAGTCGAACTCGCGACGACCGAGCGAATCGAGGAAGCCCACGACCAGCTCCTGATCCTCCGGGCTCAGCGCGAAGAACGCGGACCCGGAGGCCTGGGCCTCGCTGCCGACCACGTCGTGCCACCAGATCGCGCCGCCGGAGCCGGCAACTCGATCGAAGAAGGATCCGCCGGCGGCCCGACCGTCGTGCAGCATCGGGTCGCGAGTGCGCAGATTCCAAAGCGTGGGGGTGCGGAACTCAAGATCGCCGGCGTCGCCCTGGGGGATGCCGTCGCCGAGGATTCCCATGTTGTGGAGCAGGAAGTCGGAGTAAACCCGGATGGTCCTGCCGCGGATCGCGTCCTCGAGCGCGTTGTCGTTCGAGGTGGTGAACTGCGGGGTGTGGCACTGATTGCAGCCGACCTGGGTGAAGAGCGCCTCGCCGGTCATTCCCGACTTCGGCGTCTGCGGCGGCGGGCCGAGGAAGCGCTGGAAGTCGGTGAGACGATCGATGAGCTCGTAGCCCTCGCCGTCCGCCGAGTCCTCAGGATCGGCGACGGTGTCGCACAGGGCGAGCAGTTCCAGATCGCCGTTGGGAGCATTTTCGAAGGGCAGGAAGCGATTGGTGATGCCCATCTCGTTCTGAGCCGCGTCGGCCGAGAAGGTGAGCACCGTCGCGATCCCAGACTTCCAGCCGAAGCGTCCGACGCGGAGCGGCGAGCCCTTCGGGTCTTCGAACGCCTCGACCATGTGGGCCCGACCGCTGATGCCGTCGGCGTTGAGGTCGTCGGGATCGGCATTGGCGAGGATGTCCGCGCCTGGAATCGACTCGACAAGTCCGTACGCGAGCGACGCGTTGGTCAGTCGCTGGGCGACGACGTTGGCGAACTCCGGGATGGTCTCCTGACAGGCGACGTCGATGGCGGCGACCTGCAGCAGCGAGCCTCCGAAATCGTCAAGCGGATCGAAGCTGCCCTTGTCGGCATATCCGAATCGAGTGACGGTGATCGATCCCCAGCCGCCGAGCGGACTGGTGTGGCAACTGAAGCAGCCGGCCTTGTTGAAGATCGGGCCGAGGCCGTCTTCGACGGTGGCGGGGATGCCGTAGAGCGTCTTGCCGATCTCGAAGCGGCTGAGTTCAGCCGCGGTGAGACCCTTCAGCGGTTCTCCCGACTTCGGCTGCGCGGTCACTGTGGCGAAGGCGGAGGTGGCGATTCCCGCCGCGCCCGCCAAGACCACAGTTCCCGCAACGATGCGTCCATGCGTTTTGATTCGACCCTTCAAGCTCACGTGAGTACTCCTGCTGGTTGATGACTGGCGGCTCGGGCACACGCCGCAGATGACTGATTCCCCATATGCACTGTTCTGGAAACTCGGATCCGCACTCGCTTCAAGGACTGACTCGGCAGACAACCGACGGTTCCCAAACATCCGCGACGGAACTCGCCCCAACGTTCCCGCCCGCCGTCCGACCGCTCGACACCACGCAGCACGCCGATCAGGCCCCGATGAGTTCGGCCCGTGGCCGAAAACCAGCGAAACTTGACGGTGCACCGAGCGGTGTCGATCTCCTGCGGGACGAACAGCGATCGGGTGGGCACAACTCCGTATCGCCCGACTGACTGAATCAAACCTCTGTGGCGCTCATTATTCAGTCTGGAGAATAGCGGCCTGCCTGCCTCATGCCAGACCTTTTTGTTGGTCTGAGGGACTCAACCTGAACCGAGGCCCCGCCAGCACCGGGCCGACTGGTTCCCGACCCCGGGTCGCTCTCTCCAAAAGACTGATGAATCCAAGGGCGGAGGACCTGGATGTCCGCGGCCTCGGGGGCCTCGCCGGCCCGCTCCGAGCCGAGGCAATGACTCGTGGTCGCGCATAGAGTCGCCCCTTTCCCAAACGGGGTTCCCGGCCACCTTCGGACTCATGCACCAGATGCGCCTCCCACCTCGAAACCCCGTTCTCGGCCTTTGGATGCGATCGCCGCGTCGGGCCGCCCTCGCCCTGTCGGCCGTGGGTGCCGCCGGCCTCCTGATGCCTGCGGGATGTCGGGAGTCGGCGACGCCCGTGGTCGTCACCGCCGCCCCGACGAGGAGCGAGGTGGCCCCGACCACTTCCGCCGGCGGCGCTCCCGCGCCGCCCGCGCCAGCGGTCGAACCGGTCGATCCGAGGATCGCCATCTACGCCGCATTCCCGCGCCCTCTCAAAGGGGACCCTGTCGATGATCGGCTTCCTGTCGTGCGCCGCATGCTTGCTGGCCAGCGGTTCGATCAGGCCGAGCTCGCAACTCGCGCCGTGCTTCAATCACATCCCCGCTCGGCCGAGGCCCAATTCCTGCTGGCGCTCTCGATTCACAAGCAGAAGCGTTACGCCGAAGCCCGAACTCACTTCGAAAAGACCATCGCCCTGCGACAGGGGTTCACCCAGTCGGACCATCTCTTTCACTTCCTCGGATGGTGTCTCTACTACGACGGCGACCTTCCCGGTGCCCGCATCGCCTTCGAGGAACACCTGCGCCGCGTGCCCGCCGAGGCCGACACGATCTTCGGACTTGGAGTGGTATCGATCGAAGAGGACCGCATCGACGATGCGGAGCGGCTCTTTCGCCGAGCCATCGAGCTCCAGAAGAATGATCCGCGTCTGGCGCGGGACACGGCCAAGGCCAGAGTGCGGCTCGCCGACATCCACGTGCGCCGCGACCTGTTCGACGAGGCCGCGGCCGAGCTCGAGGCGGCGTTGGCCCTGTGGCCCGATCATTATGAAGCGTGGCTCAAGCTCGCCCGGGTCTACGCCCGCCTCGGGCGCGACGCCGACGCCGAGACCGCCCGCACCAGAAGCGATGAAGCGATGAAGCGCGTCGGTCGAGCGGGCCCGGCTCTCGAATCGCGGGGCGACACCGCCACCGAAGGAGCGTCGCCTCCGGCTGCGGCGCCGCCCGAAGAGAGCGCTCCTCCCGGATCCAGTTCGCCGCACTCGGAGGTGCGCTGACCATGCGACGAGTTCCCTCACTGGCACGGACACGACGATCGATCGAGTGCGGGGCCGCCCTTGCGCTGATCGTCGTGTGCACCGGATGTTCGGGCGAGGCCGAGCGGCAACCGGCGGCTTCGACTCCAGGATCCGCATCCGCTTCGGTGGCGAAGTCGCCGTCGTCCACGTCACCGCCCACGTCAGGGCCCACGTCAGGGCCGACTTCACCGTCAATATCACCGTCAATTGGCGATCCTCGGACAACGACGCCGCCGGTGGCGACCGGCGGCATCCGCTTCACCGATGTCAGCGCCGCCAGCGGGCTGGACACGACGATGACCAGCGGTCGCCTTCCTTCGAGCCAGATTCTCGAGGTGAAGGGTGGGGGACTGGCCCTCTTCGACGCCGACGGCGATGGTGATCTCGATGTCTTCGTTCCCAACGGCGCCACCCTCGAGGATCCCGAGCGCGGTCCCGGTGCCCGACTCTTCGAGAACATCACCGAGTCTGGTTCCGGCGATGGCTCGACTGCGGACCGCGAGATCCGCTTCCGCGACATCACCGCGAGCTCCGGCATCGCGCACACCCGCTGGTCCTTCGGCGTCGCCGCGGGCGACGCCGATGGCGACGGTCGGGAGGATCTCTTCATCTGCTGCTTCGGCCCCGACGTGCTGCTTCGCAACGTCACCGAGTCGGGCGGGCCCATCCGCTTCGAGGATGCGACGATCGCCGCAGGGCTCGGTCACGATGATGCCTGGAGCACCGGCGCCGCATTCGGAGATCTCGATCGAGACGGCGATCTGGATCTCTACGTCACCCGATATCTCGACTTCGATCCCTCGGCGCCTCCGTCGCCCACGCTCTTCAACGCCATTCCAGTGATGGCCGGTCCCAAGGGGCTTGCGCCGGAACCCGATGCGCTCTTCGAGAATCTCGGCGATGGCCGCTTTCGCGACGTATCGAAGAGCGCGGGAATCCTCGCTCCGAAGGGCGGCTACGGGTTGAACGTCGCCATCATCGATCTGACCGGCGACGGCCTTCCGGACATCTTCGTCGGCAACGATTCCGACGAGAAGTTCCTCTTCCGAAACCTCGGTCCGGCATCCGACGCCGCGCCCGACGCCAGCGCCCTCCGCTTCGAGGAGATCGGCATGGCCAGCGGCATCGCCACCAACATCGAAGGCGCCGCCCAGGCCACGATGGGAATCGCCATCGCCGACGTGGACGGCAATGGTCGTCCGGACGTGTTCACCACCAACTTCTCAAGCGACACCAACACGCTTCATCTCAACCGCGACGGCCGCAACTTCGACGACCGCACCCAGCAGTTCGGGCTCGGGGCGGTCAGCCGACCGTTCGTCGGGTGGGCCTGCGGCTTCTTCGACTTCGATCACGACGGCGACGAGGACCTCCTCATCGTGAACGGCCACGTCTATCCGCAGGCGACGCGGAAGGCGATGGACTCCGACTACGAGCAGACTCCGCTCCTCCTGGAGCGCCGCGGAGCGCGATTCGAGCGACTCTGGCCGGAGACCGCCGGCGCCTGGCTCGGCGAGCCCCATCGCGACCGCACCGCGGTCTTTGGCGATCTCGATGGCGATGGCGACATCGATGTCATCGTGGGCGAACTGAACGGACCCTGCCGAGTGCTGCGCAACGACACCTCCGGGCCGTGGGTCGTCGTCGATCTCGATGATGCCGGCGTCCCCGGGAACCGCGGCGGAGTCGGTGCGGTGATCGAGGCCAGCGTGAATGGCCTCACCCAGCGGCGCTACATCTACGGAGGCGGTCCGTTCCAGTCGACGATCGTGCCGCAGGCCCACTTCGGCTTCTCGGCCGAGTCGGTGGCCTCCAGCGGGGGCACGATCGACTTGGCGGTCATCTGGCCCGATGGGGTCAGGACGACGGCGACGGTGGAACTCAATCGCCGCTCCACGGTCACTCGACCGAAGTGACCAGTTCACTCAAGAACCCAGGCGCGCGAGGGCGAGTGTGCGGCGAAGCCGCGACGGAGCGATCAAACCCCCGCGGCCGGAAGCCGCTTCGGAGCGATCAAACCCGTCAGGGCTTCGGCTCGAGCAGACGAGCCAGCCGGGCTTCTTCCTCTTTGAGCGGGACCAGGGTCTGATTGAACCAGGTCCACCATTCCTTCATGTTGTAGCCGTACACGTCGGTGGGCTTGCCCCACTCGCTGCTGGTCATCGCCACCAGCGAGTTGTGGATGTCGATGCGATAGGTGATTGCGACCGCGTCCATCACTCGCAGCAGCGTGCCCTCGTTGACGACACCGAGCACCGGCTGAAACGCACCGGCGCTGCCACCGACCACGGGAATGAGGTTGGCGACGTAGGTCGTCTGGGTACCGACCACGATCCACGCCAGATCGCCGGTCTGGGCGACACGATCCGAGGTCGCCTGGGCGAAGATCAGCAGTGGAATCGCCTGCACCGCGTTGAGGGCGCCGGCGACGAAGCCGGCGCCGTTGGCGATGGCGTGGCGGGAGTCGCGCAGGCCGGTGTCGATTTCGCAGAGCGCCTCGTCGAAGAGCGGGGAGGTCATCCGGCGAATCGCCTCGTGGCGCACCGCCTTGTCGTCGGTGTGGATCGCGGCGTACACCAGGGCCGCCTGACCGGCCTCGCCGCGGGTGGCGAAGTGATCGAGCACGCCGAGCACCACATCGGGGGCTTCACCGCCGAGCACATCCCACATCGGTCGCAGCGCCGCAACGTCGGTGAACTCGGTCAGTTCGACGAGACCCTTGCTGCGAGCCTCGGTGGCCCGGGCGTTCTTGAAGGAGCGGTGCGCCAGCGAGACCATCTGATGGGAGTACTCGCGGGCGTCCGCGCGGAGCCGGAGCTGCTCGCGATCCTCCACCTTCGCCGAGTCGTAGATCAACGGAACCGACCCGGTGGCGGGAATCAGGCGATAGAGCAGGGTGGTCTCCGGGCGTCGGAGGACGAAGCCACCGGTCGTCTGCGCCGCGCATGGCTGGCCGAGAGCAAGCGGCAGGGCCACCAGCATGGCAAGTGGCATGGCAAGTGGCATGGCAAGTGGCATGGCAAGTGGCACGGCGAGTGGCATGGCCATCGGGCCGAGTCCGTTCAGAAGTGCGAAAAACATTGCGGCTGAGAGGCGTCGCATCGAACCGACTATACGGATGAGGCCACGTTCCGCTGCAGCCCTCGGCAATGACCGGTCACGGCACCGGCCTCGAAAAGAAGTCGCTTCGACCGATCTTCTCCTTGGCCCGCTCGGCCGCGACCCGATCGGCGTAGTCGCCCATGACCACGCAGTAGACCGTTCCGCCACTGTCATCGCTGGTGCTGACCACCCGCGCCGCGGGAAGCCCTCGAGAGCTGTTGAAGCGACTGAGTTCCTTGGCGGTCCGCTCCGCGTTGACGCGGTCCCGGAAGCAGCCGCCCTGGAGCGTCCATCGAGTTCCGGGTGGGGGTGGTGCCGCGGGACGGACGGCGGGGGCCGCCTGGTTGGAAGCCACCGACGGAGAGGGAGCAGTCGATCCGGCGGAGGAGGGCGTGGTGGCGTAGGCGAGTTCGGTCCGCGCGTTCTGGGCCTGCCGGCGAGCGCGGTCCGACTCCTCGCCCTCGAGCAGGCGCGCGGCGGAGTCGAAGTGATTCGCCGCCTCGGTCAAGCGGCGGGCCTTGAGCTTGATCGCTCCGAGCTGGGCATGGGCCCGCCCGGCGACGAGCGAGTCGGAACAGCGGGTCGCGGCGTTGAGCGACTCCTCGGCTTCGGCCACCCGATTGAGGCGATAGGCGCTCATTCCGGCGAGATATGCCGCCGAGCCCCGAAGCACGTCGTCGTCGCTCGTCCCGGCGGCCTCGGCCGTGGTCAAGGCGTCGTCGTAGCGCCCGGCGTCGTAACTGGTCTGGGCCTCGAGCAGGAGATCGCTCGACTTGGGGGCGCAGCCGACGGCCCCGAGGAGGAGAGCGGTGGTGACGGTCGCGAGGTGCGCGGCCCGACGGAGACGAGGATGAGCCGATGAACTGTTCATGCTGCCGAGTATCGTAACGATCGCCCCCCCCTGAGAGCCCGCACCCATGAAGCTCCTCCGACGGATCCAGCGCACACTCCTGTTTCACCCGTTCCGAACCCGGGTGATCGACGACCAGCGGACGTGGCGGTCCTTCGAACTCCTGATCGGGGCGTACCACCTCGCGAAGAAGCTGGAGGCGTCGAGCTCCGCGCAGCGGATTGGAGTGATGGTCCCGACCAGCGGGCTCTTCCCGCTCTCGGCCATCGCCGTCTGGATGCTTGGTCGCACGCTGGTCCCGTTGAACTACCTGCTCTCGTGCGAGGAACTCGCCTATGTGATCAAGGACGCCGAACTCGACGTCGTGGTCACCGTGCGTCCGATGCTGGAGCATGTGGGCGGACTGCCGGCGGGGGTGACGCCGGTCTTCCTCGAGGATCTCGCGACCCGCGGGGTGCCCCCGTTCCGCCGCGCCCGACGGCTGCCGGCCGACGAACCTGCGGTCATCCTCTATACATCCGGGACCAGCGGTCGACCGAAGGGCGTCATGCTCTCCGACGAGAATCTCTCCGCGAACGTGGAGCAGTGCACCGAGTGGGCCAGGTTCACCGATGGCGACGTGCTGCTGGGCGTCCTGCCGCAGTTCCACAGCTTCGGGCTCACCGTGCTCTCGTTGCTGCCACTCGCGGTTGGGTGTCGGGCGATCTACACCGCGCGCTTCGTCCCCAGGCGGCTCATCCAGCTTTTGCGCACCCACCGTCCGACCGCGTTCATCGCCATTCCGTCGATGTACAACGCCCTCCTCTCGGCCCGAGATGCCGCGCCCGAGGACTTCGCCTCGCTCCGCTACGTCGTCTCCGGGGGAGAACCGCTGCCGGCGGCGGTCTACAACGCCTTTCGGGAGAAGTTCAACATCACCATCAACGAGGGCTATGGCCTCACCGAGACATCGCCGGCCACGCACTGGTGTCGACCTCACGAACATCGCGTGAAGAGTGTCGGACGGGCGCTGCCGCGGGTCGAGACCCGCATCGTCTCACCGGAGGGGCGGGAGCTTCCGGTGGGCGAGGATGGCGAGATCCGGCTGCGCGGTCCAAACGTGATGAAGGGCTACTTCAAGCTGCCGGAACAGACCGCCGCGGTCTTCGACGAAGAGGGTTGGTTCAAGACCGGCGACATGGGGCGACTGGATGCCGAGGGCTTCCTGGCCATCACCGGCCGCATCAAGGAGATGCTGATCATCGGCGGCGAGAACGTCTTCCCCCGCGAGATCGAGGAAGTGCTCAACGGCCATGACACGGTGAAGGACTCCGCCGTGATCGGGATGCAGGACGAGAGCCGCGGCGAGGTTCCCATCGCCTTCGTCGAGCTGAAGGAGGGAGCGACCTTCGACGAGGCGAGCCTGCGAGCCCACTGTCGAACGCTGCTCGCCGGCTACAAGGTTCCCAAGGAGATCCGGGTGCTGGACGCACTCCCGCGCAACGCCACCGGCAAGATCATGCGAAGGCAGTTGCGGGCTTGATCTTCCTGCTCTCGACCTTCTCCCCGCTCCTCAACAGGCCCCCCACGCTGCGAGAAGTTCGCCGAGATCGGCACCATCGACTTCTCCGCTTCCGTCGAGATCGCCCACTCCGGGATTGCCCCAGTTGGCCAGCAGCTCTCCGAGATCGGCACCGTTGACGATGCCGTCTCCGGTCAGATCGGCGGAGCACGGACTGGGACAGGCCGGACCGAAGCCGCACGAAAGGGTGAGCACGCCCGAGCCGAAGCCATTGTTGAAGCCGCCGACGCGGAGGATGTAGGTCACGCCGCACTCGGCCTCGAAGATCACTTGACTGCGAGTGCTGATCAGGCAGAGCACCGCGTCGTCGTTGCACTGCTGAAGGAAGAGGGCGTCGCACTCGTTGGTGTAGAGGGCCAGCCGAGTGTCGAAGTCGGCGTCGGCGCAGGTGTCGATGGTGACCGGCGCGTCACAGGTCGCGGTCCAGGTGAACCAGATGTCGGGGCCGAAGCCGATGCCCGAGCCTTCGTCGCAACTCGGCGGAAGCGGCGGTCCGTCGACGGTGGCGCCGATCGTGGAGAAGGGAGTCGTCCCCACGATGAGGTCGAGCGCCTCGCCGCAGTCGTCATTGGCCGGAGGAGTGCCTCCGCAGACGACGATCGCCGATGATGCGCACGAGGCATCCCAGTCGGAGGCGCAGCAGAAGGGGTCGATCTCGCAGACCGCCTCACAGCACGCGATGTCGTTGCAACCGGGAGTGGCGTGGCTGGTGAAGCACGAGCCCGAGTCGGGGCCGCACGCCGCAGCGCAATTGTCGTCGCACCGGATTTCGATGATGTATGCCCCGTTGAAGTCGCAGTCGGTCTGGCCGTTGCCGGGCTCGGGGAAGAAGCCGCTGGTCACGGCAACTCGCCAGAGGCCAGGCGGAACGCACACGGAACCCTGGCCGAGCAGGCAGTTGACGCTCTCGACGACGAGGGGAGAGTCTTCGAGCGGTCCGCAGGGAACGGAGATCAGCGCGGCGAAGCCGAGGAACTGCGACTGGAAGCGCAGAGTCACCTCCGCGAGTCCGTCTCCGTCGGGATCGCTCAGCAGGAACTGGTAGATGTCGACATCAGGGTTCGGCGCCGTGCCGTCGTCGCTGATCCGCCCGCACACCTTGGTGTTGCAGGCGATCGAGACCGGGGCGGCGCCGGGCGTGGGGAAGATGCACGGGTCGTTGATGAAGGCGTTGCAGGCCTCGAGCTCCTGGAGCGTGAAGGGCGGACACTCGAGCTGGCAGAACTCGCTGCAGGCCGCTTCGGCGACGACGACGCAGATGAAGTCCCACGCCGATTCGCAGCAGGTGGGATCGACCGAGCAGACCGCCAGGCAGCAGTTCAGGTCGGAGCAGGCCGAGCCAGGGTGGCTCTCGAAGCAGTTTCCGGCGCCGGGGTCCCCGCAGGTGCCCGGCGTGGATCTGCAGAACTGTCCCGCAAAGACCGCACAGGCAGTGTCCCACTCGGTCGCGCAGCAGAAGGGATCGATGGCGCAGACTGCCGAGCAGCACTCGAAGGTGTCGCACGAGGGATTGCCGTGAGGGGAGAAGCAGTCGCCGGAAACCGACGCCCCGCAGAGGCCGATGCAGAGTTCGTCGGCGAGGGCGGCGCAGAAGGCATCCCACACGGTGTCGCAGCACTGCCCCGCGAAGCCGCAGACCGCGATGCAGCACTCGGCCGAATCGCAGCCGGGCGTGCCGTGCGGAGTGAGGCAGTTTCCCGGTGCCGGGCACTGTGCCGCGGCAGGACGGTCCATCATGATCACGGCGGCGAGAACGAGGATGACGAGTGCGATGAGGAGTCGGGGCACGGAGGATCCGGGAGAACGGGGGGGGAAGGGGGCGTCGAGTGGAATGATCCAGCCAAACCTATGGGGCCGTCCAGAAGGTCATCAGGATGCCGAGATCTTCGCCGTCGACAAGTCCGCTCTGGTCGAAATCGGCCTTGCCATCGGGCGTGCCCCAGACGGTGAGCAGCGTGCCGAGATCGGCCCCGTTCACGAGCCCGTCACCGTCGAGATCGGCCGGCGAGGCGCATTGCTTTAGGCAGTAGACGTTGAGCGCCCCGCTGCCCCCTTGGGAATACCCGCCGACTCTGATGATGAAGCGATCGCCGCACCGCGCGTGCCATTCGAGCGACGAGGTGAAGCCTCCGCAGCCGGTCCCGTCGTCGTTGCACGTGGCCAGTTCGAGCCCGTTGCACGTTCCGACGTAGACGGCCATGCGGGTGTCGAAGTCGGCCGAGTCGCAGGTTCCCGCGATGATCAGCCCGTCGCAGGCGGCGGTGTACTCGAACCAGATGTCCTGCACGAAGGAGGTGCCGAAGCCCTCGTCGCAGAGGATCGGGAGGTCGGGGCCGTCGGTATCGGCGCCGAAGGTGGTGAAGTTCACGATCCCGTCGCCAATCGGGGTCGCCTCGGAGCAGAGATCGTTCTTCGGCACATCGATGCCCGGACAGAACGCATCGGCCTGAGCGGCACAGACGGAATCCCACTCGACGATGCAGCAGAAGCTGTCGAAGGCGCAGACCAGCTCGCAGCAGGCCGCGTTGTCGCAGAAGGCCGAGGTGTGCGGAACGAGGCAGCTTCCGGTGCCCGCCACTCCGCAGGCCGGAGGGATGCACTCGTCACCGCAGCTCATCGAGACCTGGTACGTGTTCGAGCCGGACGTGCAGGGGAACCCGCTGAAGACGACGGGCGCAACGCAGAGCCACCAGGTTCCGGGCCCGAGACAGGTCGTCAGCGTGGTCGGCGCACAGGGCGCCGTGACGCTGTAGGGGCTCACCACGTTGCCGGCAAAACAGAGCGGAATTCCTTCGGTGTTGACGATGCCGACCACCACGGGAAATTCCGCGATCACGTCGATGGTGATGACGGTGGTCTGGTTCAAGTCGAACTCGTACCAGTCGGTGTCGCGCTGCCCGTTCGCCGCCCAGGCCGAACCGCAGATCCAGCCGCCGCAGGCGATCTCGCCGAAAAGTGGAAACGGGAGGACGCAGCCTCCGTTGATGTTCGTGCCGCAGAGCTCGCCCTCGGGCAGCGCGGTGGGGTCGCAGGCGAGCACACAGTCGATGCAGTAGAAGGCGGCGTGGCTGGCGCAGAGTGCATCCCAGGCGAGTTCGCAGCACACGGGATCGATGTTGCACACCGCGGCGGCGCACTCCGGGTCCCCGCAGCCGGGAAGCTCGGCCGGCTCGAAGCAACTGCCCTCGTTGCCGGCGTGAAGGGCGAGCGCGGGAATCAGAAGCGCAAGGCACCGCCCGCCCAGGACGAACGGCCTGAAGCCTGCCGATACGGAAAACCGCTCGCCACTCGGGCGAGCCGTTGGAAGAAATGGACGAAGCGTCGATCAACCCTCCGAATGCGATCCGGGCCTCCGGGCGAAAGGGGGCGCGGATCGACAAAAGGACTGAAACTCTCTCTCCAGCAGGCAGAGCGTATCCCACGCCCGACTCGGGGGAATAGGCGAACCGGAACTGTTTGAGAATGGAGAGGGCCCGCAGTCGGCGCCCTCTCTCCGATCCGCGGTCACTCGAACAGTCTGCCGGGCGATCGCGGCGCTGACGGCCCAGCGTCCCTTGCATCCCGCGTCAGCCCGCCGCGACCGTCCGCCTGAGCGACATCCGCGCCCGATCTGCACCAGTCCGATACTGTCGTGGCCTGCGTTGGTTCCGATTCCCCGCGTCCGATAGGAGTGCTCACCCCATGTCAACCGCAACAGCTTCACTCAAGGCCCCGCTCAACGTTGGCGACAAGGCCCCCGGTTTCACGCTCTCGCCGAAGGTCAAGGAGACGGTCGATGTCGGCGCCCTGATCGGGCACGAGCCGATCGTCCTCCTCTTCTTCCCGCTCGCGTACAGCTCGGTCTGCACCGCCGAGATGTGCCACATGCGCGACACGTGGGCCCAGTGGGAGGGCCTCGGCGCCAAGGTCTTCGGGATCTCGGTCGACAGCCCCTTCGTCACCGATCGGTTCCGCGCCGACGAGCGCATTCCCTTCCCGATCCTCTCCGACTTCAACAAGACCGTCTCGCCCATGTACGGCGCCCTTCACGAGGACCTCTTCGGCATGAAGGGGGTCTCCAAGCGCTCCGCTTTCGTGATCGGCCGCGACGGGACGGTGAAGTACGCCTGGGTGAGCGAGGATCCGTCGAAGCAGGTTCCGTTCGAGGACGTGCTCAAGGCCCTGCGCGGCGGCTGAACAGGCCCGCGCGGGCCCGTGAGCAAGGCCTGATCCGGCCCGTGATCCGGCCCGTGATCCGGCCCGTGATTCGGCCCGTGATCGGGCGCCTGATCGGGTGCGTCGGGCGCGGAAGGCGGCGCCCAGCTCGCTCGCCGAAAGCGGTCGTCGGTGGCTATCCTGTGCCGCTCTGATCGCACCTGCGGGTGTAACTCAGTTGGTAGAGTGTCAGCCTTCCAAGCTGAATGTCGCCGGTTCGAACCCGGTCACCCGCTTGATCGAGATCACCGAAGAAGTACGCGAAGAACCCCAGCGACTGTCGGGGTTCTTCGCGTGCTGGACGGAGCCGAGCCGGGGGGCGCTTCAGGTCGCGATCTCCCGATGGGCCCTGATTCGCCACGGGCCCTGATTCGCGACGGGCCTTGCTTCGAAGCGGACCGCCATTCTCGTCGGCATGGTTTCGGCCCGATCCGCGCCGCCTGCCGCAATCTCAAACTCTTGTGGCGTGACCCGACCGCGATCTTCGCATGGTGGGTGTCGGAGCGTTCGCGCTCTCCCTGCGTGGGAGGGACGGAGATCCGATCGTCGGTGAGTGCGTCCCTCGCGTCGGAGGTTCCTCGGTTCCGTCGCACGAGGAATGCTCTCAAGCGCGGTGGCGATCAGCGACGGCTGACCCTCACGGGGCTGGAGCTGCCCAGCGAGTCGGATGGTGTCGATCTTCTCGAACTCGACGACGCTCTCGCCCGACTCGCCCAGATCGACGAGCGGCAGGCCCGCATCGTCGAGCTGCGGCACTTCGGCGGGCTCACCGTCGAGCAGGTCGCCGAGGTGCTCGATCTCGGTCCGCGCACGGTCGATTGCGACTGGTGCTGCGCCCGCACCTGGCTCTACGACGCCCTCGGTCCCAATCGACTCCCGGGTCTCGCCGACGGGGCGCCATGAGCGACGCCGCACCAGACACTGGTCGCGAATCTGCCGCCCAATCGGCGGCGCGGCCGCTCGAAGTCGAAACCGAGCGCGACGCCCATCGGCTCTTCCGCAGACTGCTCGACGAGCCACCGGAGGGCCGGGGCGCCTTAGATCGAAGAGTGCTGTCGCAATCGCCCCGCCGTGCGGCGCCGCGTCGAGGGACTTCTGCACTCGATGGAACGGGCCTCGGAGTTTCTCGAGACTCCCGCGGTTGCGGCGATGGGGGGGAATCTCGCTGATGCGCTCGATCCCGGCGGAGCGGGCGGCGGCATCGGGCCCTGATTGCCTCGGGGCTCTTCGCGGCAGCCGCCGGCGTCGCTGCAATTGCCGTCTCGATCGGCTTCGCTCTCACCGCCCGCGAGTCCGAACAGCGGGCTCGCACGGAGCGCGACACCGCCATCGATCGACAGTATTTCGCCGATCTCGCGGCCGCGGAATCGGCGCTGCAGGCCAACGAGTACGGTCGCCTGAGAACGCATCTGCAGAACGCCCCTGCAAGTCATCGCGGCTGGGAATGGCATCATCTCGAGTCGCGCTCGGAGCCGAGGCAGCTCGTTCTCGAGCAACCGGCCATCGTCGATTCGGTGGCGACGACACCCGATGGGCTCTTCTTCCTCGGCGGGGTCCGCAACGGCACCGTCGGGCTCTGGTCGCTCGCCGATGGGAGCTGCCACGGAGAGATGACCGCGAACACGGGTCACATCCTCGACGTTGTTGTTTCACCTGACGGCACGAGTGTCGCGGTGACCAATCTGCGAGGTTCGATCGAACTCTTCGACTATCCCTCCCTCTCGCGCCGATGGATCAGCGACGGGTACCACGGAGACCAGGCGACGGCGACCGAAGCCCGTTCGCTCTGCTTCAGCCCCGACGGCAGCGTGCTCTACTCCGCCGGGGACGACGGCACGGTCCGTGCCTGGAACACCGAGGACGGATCGGGGCGCTGGATCGCGATCATCCCGGCCTCGCGGACGCCGCGGTGGGTGAGGTCGGTGGTCCATCATCCGCACGCGAATGTCGTTGCCTCCGGGGACGCCGACGGACACATCGACTTCTGGGACAGCCCGACGGGGGAGCCGATCCGCAGCATCGAGGCCCATCTCGATCACCAGATTCTGGCCCTCGCCTTCGCGCACGATGGACGGCGGATCTACTCGGGTGCGAACGAGCGCACCATCGGTGTCTGGAACTTCCAGACCGGGGCGCGCGAGGGCTCGCTCCTCGGACACGAGCGGTCGATCTGGAGTCTGACCATCAGTCCCGACGGCTCGCTCCTCGCGTCCGCGTCGATTGACCACTCGGTCCGCATCTCATCGATCGCCGACGGTTCGCTCCGCGCCGTCCACCGTGGTCATGGCGACGCGGTGGCGGACGTGGCCTTCACCGTCGATTGTGATCGGATCGTCACGGCCTCATGGGATCGATCGATGCGGATCTGGGAGACCGAGCCCCGCGATTCCTGCATCGTGCCGCGGGTTGCCGGCGAGGCGATCGAGTGCGCCGAGTTCAGCGCAGACGGGCGACTGCTGGCAACCGCGCACTCCGGTCGCCCGACCTCCGACGGCGGTCCGGTGATTCTGCGCGATGCCGTCACTCTCGACCTGCTCGGTTCGATCACTCGTCCGCGGCAGCGCTCTCGAGCATTCGCCTTTTCACCTGACGCGCGAACCACCGCAATCGGCTGGAGCGATGGCACGCTCACGCTCGACGACACCTGCACGGGTCGGCGGGTCTGGCAGCGGTCGGCGCACGGCAACGGCCTGCTTTCCATCGCCTTCACCCCGGATGGGACGCGGATACTCACGAGTGCGCGAGAATCGAACGCCCGCATCTGGCGGGTCGAAGATGGCCAGGAGGACGGCCGACTGCTCGGCAGTTCCCGCAGCATCGGCACCGTCGTGGCCTCGCCCGATGGCACTCGCTTCGCCACCGCGTCGAATGATGGCGTCGCCCAACTCTGGGACGCGGCGACGCTTGAGCCGATTGCGACTCTGAATGGGCATGTCGAGTCGATCTACTGCGCCACCTTCAGCCCCGACAGCCGCTGGCTGCTGACCGGATCGCGCGATCAGACCATCCGGGTCTGGGATGCTCGCACCGGGACGCGCGAGCGAGTGCTGGAGGGTCACGGACAGTGGATCACCGGACTGGCCTTCACCCCGGATGGCTCGCGACTCGTGGCCACATCGTGGTTCGAGGCCATCACCTTCTGGGACGCGCGGCAGTTCGAGCCGATCGTCGCGCTGCGCGGTCACGACCGACCGGTGCGCTCGCTGGCGGTCGCTCCCGAGGGCGAGCGGATCGTCACCGCCGACGATGCCGGCACGATTCGCATCTGGGACCGCCGAACTCGCAGCGATCAGGAGCATGCGCTCGAGATGGCCCGCGCGGCCCAAGCCGACGTCGACGGACTGCTGGCCACACGCTTCGCGGGGCTTGATCCGCCTTCGTGCGCCGCGGCAATCGAGGCGGACGAGACCCTCGCACCGGAACTTCGTCGGGCGACCCTCAACTCGCTGTTGCGCCGGACCATGCAGGTCGAGACCAGTTCTGAAGCGGTGCACGAGGCTCGCTGAGCAGCCCGCGAAGGCGGTACGCTTTCGCCATGACCTTCCTGGGAGTCCTCCTCTTTGCGGCCGCCCCGGTCGGCGCCCTGGCGACGGCGGTGGCCCGGGGGAGGGCAACGACGTGGGTGTGCCAGTGCGCGGAGGCGACCTCGCCCCTGAGATCCCCTGGTGATCCGGCGATCGCCGCTTGACGAGTCTGGCGATGCTGGGGACGCTTCGCGGATGAACTCCGCGTCTCTGCCCGATTGCACCCGTCGAACTCGCTCGACCACGCTCGCTCTCTTCGTGGCGCTGGCGGGACTCGTCCTCGGCGGATGCACCACGCGTGAGGCGGTCTTCGAGAACGAGCGGCCCGAGACCGTCTGGGCAGCGATGAAGGTCGCGGCCGATGCTCCAACGTACGACGACTGGGTGATGCGCACCAACCATGTGGCGGTCTTCGAATCGGAACGGCGGATCGAGATCCACCGCGAGTTGATTCGCGACATCATCGCTCCCGGTCAGCCGCACTGGAGGGATGAGGCGAGTTACAAGCTCTCGATCCGACTCGACACGGAGCTCGGCGCCGACAAGAAGACCGAGCGTCCGCTGGTCGTCTTCGTGAGCCGCGACTGGGGCATTCCGGCGCATGCCTGGACCGAAGCCGATCGCTACTTCGGCGACATCCGGGGCGTGCTGGAGCGCCCGGACGGGGTGATTCGGTCCTCCGAACTGCCGCTCGTCACAGCCCCGGTCACGCCGGCCGCCGGGTCGTCGAGCGCGGTTCAAGGCTCCCCAGCTTCGCAGCCGCAGCCGGCGCCGGCATTGCCTGCGTCCTCGCCTGAATCCGTTCCCGCGTCGGCCCCGCCGCCGGTCGATCTCCCCGACTGAGCCGAGGACGACGCGTCGTCGGACGAGTCATTTCCCGTTACACTCGACCCCTCGTGCGCGGCGCGCAGGGCGGGGTGGTTTCGTGCGTGGGCCGAATCGCCTGCGCAGGTGCGTGCCGTGGTCTCGGTCCTCGGATTCGACCCCTCAATCCCCCTCTCAATTTGCGGAGCTCCTGTGGCCTCTTCGATCACCATGACTTCCAGTGGGCTTCGAGTGCCCGACGAACCGATCCTCCCCTACATCGAGGGTGACGGCACCGGCCCGGACATCTGGCGTGCCTCGGTTCGCGTCTTCGACGCCGCGGTCGAGAAGGCCTACGGCGGCACGCGCAGGATCGAGTGGCTCGAGGTGCTCGCGGGCGAGAAGTCCTTCAACGCCACCGGCGACTGGCTGCCCGAGGCCACGCTCGACGCGTTCCGCACCCACCTGGTCGGCATCAAGGGTCCGCTCACCACACCGGTCGGCGGCGGCATCCGCTCCCTCAACGTCGCCCTGCGACAGATCCTCGACCTGTACGTCTGTCTGCGCCCGGTGCGTTACTTCACCGGCGTTCCCTCGCCGGTCAAGAAGCCCGAGGACGTCGACATGGTGATCTTCCGGGAGAACACCGAGGACATCTACGCGGGCATCGAGTACGCCGCGGGCAGCGCCGAGGCCCAGAAGGTCCTCGACTTCATCGCCCGCGAGTTCCCCAGGGACTTCAAGAAGATCCGCTTCGGCACGGTCGAGGCCGCGAAGGTGTGGCAGGGCCAGCTCGAAGCGGTCGGGGCGGCGAAGCGCGATGTCAGTCGACTCGAGGTCGGCATCGGTCTGAAGCCGGTGAGCGAACTCGGCACCGAGCGGCTCGTGCGCAGTGCAATCAGCTACGCCCTCCGCCAGAAGCGCCGCAGCGTGACCTTCGTGCACAAGGGCAACATCATGAAGTTCACCGAAGGCGCCTTCCGCGACTGGGGCTACGCCGTGGCCACGCGGGACTTCCGCGATCAGGTGGTGACCGAGCGCGAGTCGTGGATTCTCGGCAACCGCGAGGCCAACACCGCGGTGACCAGCGAGAACAACGCCCGCATGATCGACCCGGGGTACGACATGATGACCCCCGATCAGCAGAAGAAGGTGGTCGCCGAGGTCGAGACCGCCCTCACGCTGTGGCCCACGCACGGCGAAGGCACGTGGAAGAAGAAGCTGCTTCTCAAGGACTCGATTGCCGACATCACCCTGCAGCAGGTGCTGACCCGGGCCAAGGACTTCGACGTCATCGCCACGATGAATCTCAACGGCGACTACCTCTCCGACGCCCTGGCCGCGCAGGTCGGCGGCATCGGGATTGCGCCGGGCGCCAACATCAACTACATCACCGGTCACGCCATCTTCGAGGCGACCCATGGCACCGCCCCGAAGTATGCCAATCTCGACAAGGTCAACCCCGGCAGCGTCATCCTCTCGGGCGAGTTGATGCTGCGCTACATGGGGTGGAACGAGGCCGCCGATCTGGTGATCAAGGGCATCGAGGGTTCGATTGCGGCGAAGACCGTGACCTACGACTTCGAGCGGATGATGCCCGGTTCCAAGCTCCTCAAGTGCAGCGAGTTCGCCGACGCGATCATCACCCACATGGGCAGCCGGGCAATGGCGATGGCATGACCGAGGTCACCGGCAGCACGTCGTCGGATCAGTCGACTCGGTTCACGGCAACCACCATCCTGGCTGCGGCGTGGGCGCTGCTTCCTGCAGTGCTCGGGTTCGTGCTGCTGGCGCGGATCGGTCTCGCCGGCGACTGGCTCAAGGCTCAGGGCGACATCGGCGCTCTCGTCTATGTCGCCGCATTCGCCCTCACTGCGGGGTTCGGGCTGCTTCCGACATATGCCCAGGCGGTGCTGGGTGGCTGGGTCTTCGGACTCGTCGGGGGATTGCCACTGGCGCTCGCGGGGTTCACCGGCGGGGCCCTGATCGGATTCGTGGTCTCGCGCTTGATCGGTCGCGACGCCCTCGAACGGCGGCTTGCGGAGCATCCCAAGGCGGCCGTCATCCGCCAGGCCCTGATCGGCCGCGGCTTCTGGCCGACGCTTGGAACTGTCACCCTGCTGCGCCTGCCACCGAATTCGCCCTTCGCCCTCGGCAACCTGGCGATGGCCGGAAGCGGTGTCAATCTCGGCAGCTATCTCCTCGGCACCATGCTCGGCATGGCTCCGCGCACCGCAGTGATGGTCGGCGCCGGTGCCGCCGGCGCCGCCAGCGGCGCCAAGGACATCCAGACCCTCATCAGCGAGCGCGGTCCATGGCAGTTGATGATCGGAATCGCCGCGACCGTGGCGGTGTTGGCGGTCCTCGGACTGATTGCCCGAGCGGCGTTGCGGAGGGCGGGATTGAGCGCACCGACGATGCAGACCTAGACGCGAGGAGCAGGGAGCAGGGAGCAGGGAGCAGGGAGCAGGGAGCAGGGAGCAGGGAGCAGCAATGGGTTGCACAAATGGGAACGTGCGCGGAGTCCCGGCGCAGCGCACGTTCCGATGCAGCGCACGCGCTCAAACGGGCAACCCACTGCGATCTTTCCCTGCCCACTGCCCCCCGCCCTTCGCTACGCGAGGTACGCCCTCACCACATACTGCTGCATCATCCGCTGCGTCGTGAAGAAGGCGCCGTTGATGGCGATTGAGCTTCGCATGATGGCCGCGAACGCTTCGGGGTCGCGGTAGAACATGGGCATGATGGTGTGCTCGAGCTTGTCGTAGAGCGACGACGCATCGGCCGCGTTGCGCTCCGCGTCGGCGCCGGCGTGCTGATCGACGCTTCCCGCGGGGGTCCACGAGTCGCGGCCGATCGCCCAGCCGGTGACGTTCTCGATGTGCCCTTCGAGCCACCAGCCGTCGAGCGTGCTCAGGCTGGGCACGCCGTTCAGCGCCGCCTTCATGCCGCTGGTGCCCGACGCTTCGAGCGGCGGCTGCGGGGTGTTCAGCCAGAGGTCGACGCCGGGGATCAGCGCCTGGGCCAGGGCCATGTCGTAGTTGGGGAGGTAGACCGCGGCGATGTCCGGAACGAGATTCCCGAAGGCGGCGACGATCCGCTTGATCATCTCCTTGCCGCCGCCGTCGTTGGGATGGGCCTTGCCGGCGAAGACCAGTTGCAGCCGACCGACCGATCGAGCGATGTGTCGCAGGCGATTGGGATCCGAAAGCAGGAGTTCGGCGCGCTTGTAGCCGGTGGCCCGGCGGGCGAACCCGATGGTGAAGGTCTCCTCGTCGAAGCCGGCATTGGTGCGCCAGTTCACCAGTTCGATCAGCACCCGCTTGGCCATCCGATGGGCCCGGCGGATTTCGGTCAGGGCCACGCCGTGAACCAGTCGCAGCGTGGCGTTGTCCTCGCGCCAGCCGGGGACGCGCTTGTCGAAGAGTTCCGCGAAGGACTTGCTGACCCAGGTGGTGGTGTGGATCCCGTTGGTGATGCTGTCGATCTCGAATCGATCGAAGAGGGCCCGGGAGACTTCGCCGTGACGCCGCGCGACGCCGTTGATGTACTTGCTCAGGCCGAATCCGAGGAAAGTCAGATTCAGCATGTTGTCTTCGCAGAAGCGCTCCCGCGTGGCGGGATCGTCCAGCGGCTCGAGCAGCGTCGGTTCGACGACTCGACGAACCAGCTCGAGATCGAACTTGTCGTGTCCGGCAGCGACGGGAGTGTGGGTGGTGAAGACTCCGCGCTCGCGCACCGCCGCAAGCACCAGCGGATCGGTGGTCGAGGTCTTCCTCGCGGCGGCCTCCTCGCGGAGCAGCTCGAGGACCAGCAGAGCCGCGTGGCCCTCGTTCATGTGGCAGTGGGCGATCTCCCGATGGCCCAGGGCCCGAAGCATGCGGACCCCGCCGATTCCGAGCACGGCTTCCTGAATCAGCCGTCCCGCAGGATCACTCACGTAGAGCTTCTGGGTGATCAGCCGGTCGGCCGGACTGTTCGCGGGCAGGTCGGTGTCGAGCAGATAGACGGGAACGATGTGGTCGCTGCCGCCACGGACGTCGAAGCGCCAGCAGCGCAATTGAACCGTGCGGTCCTCGATCTGGACCGAGACCGTCGGCTCGAGCAGCGTCATGTGCTCGCTGGGCGTCCACTGGGTGGGTTCTTCGACCTGCCACCCGTCGGGAAGGAGCTTCTGGAAGAAGTAGCCCTCCCGGTGAAGGAGGGTGACGGCGACCATGTTGATCCCGAGGTCGGCGCCAGCGCGGATCGAGTCTCCCGCGAGGATCCCCAGTCCGCCTGCGTAGGTGGGGACGTTCGGGTCCAGTCCGATCTCCATCGAGAAGTAGGCGGCGGTGAGGCGGGACGTGGTGGGCTGCGGTCGGGTGGTCAAGGGTCCGTCCGCCACAGGTGTGGTCGAGGCAGTGGTCATGGTCGGTTCTTCAGCGAAGGGCGGAGTGTAACCACGCCCCCCGGGCTTCACGGGCGGCGTGCGCGCCTCGGCGGACAAACGGCAAAGATGGCCCGGCGGAGTACGCTCCGCTCATGAGTTCGACACCGACGGCCTCGCCTGCGACATCGCGGCTTCCGCATCCGGTTCGCCGGCCCCCGAGCGCGTCTGCGGCCCGCGTCACCAGCACCAGTCCAATCGACGGCACCACGGTCGTCGAAGTGGCGCTCGACGACCGGAAGTCGCTTGACATCGCCATCCAGAGGTCGATCGAGGTGCAGCGCCGCTGGGCACGGGTGCCGGTGCCGGTTCGCGGCGAGATCGTGCGCCGCATCGGGATGGCCTTCCGCCGCGACCAGGAGGCTCTCGGCGAACTGGTCTCGCGCGAGGTCGGGAAGATCCGCGCAGAGGGACTCGGCGAGGTGCAGGAGTGCATTGATGTCGCCGACTTCGCGGTCGGGCTCTCGAGGCAGCTCTACGGACTGGCGATGCACAGCGAGCGACCGGGGCATCGGATGTACGAGCAGTGGCATCCGCTCGGGACAATCGGCGTGATCACCGCCTTCAACTTTCCCGTCGCGGTGTGGGCGTGGAACGCGATGCTGGCGGCGGTGTGCGGCGACGCCGTGCTCTGGAAGCCGAGCCTGATGGCCCCGGGTGTTGCCCTGGCCACGACCGGACTGGTCCACGGCGTCATGCGCGAACAGGAACTCTTCCAGCCGGCTTCCGGAGAGCACTGGGATCCGTGCGACCTCTTCACCCTGGCAATCGGCACCGACGCGGAGGTGGGGGAGCCGCTGATTGCCGATGGGCGCCTTCCGCTGATCAGCGCCACCGGAAGCTGCCGGATGGGACGGCGGGTCGCGGAAGTGGTCGGCGCCCGGCTGGGCCGCACGCTGCTCGAGCTCGGCGGCAACAACGCCATCATCGTGATGCCCGACGCCGACCGATCCCTGGTGACGCGAGCGGTGCTCTTCGGGGCTGTCGGCACTGCGGGTCAGCGGTGCACCACGACTCGCCGCCTGCTCGTGCATCGAGAGATCGTCGATGAGCTGTGCACGAAGCTCGTCGAGACCTACCGCCAGGTGACGATCGGCGATCCCCTTGCCAGGGGCACGCTGATGGGGCCGCTCATTTCAGCCCAGGCCGTTGCCCAGATGGAAGCGGCGATCGTTGAGGCCGAGGCCCAGGGCTGCACCGTGCTCTGCGGAGGTCGTGCGGGGATTGCCAGGATGAAGGAGCGCCTCGCCGACACGCCGCTTGCCGCGGGTCACTTCGTCGAGCCCACCATCGTGCGCGTGCCGGGCGGCGCCGATCCGGCGATTGCCCGCGAAGAGACATTCGCCCCGATTCTCTACGTCTACTCGGTGGAGTCGCTGGAGGAGGCGATGGCTCGACAGAACAGCGTGGCCCAGGGCCTGAGCAGTGCGATCTTCACCGACTCGCTGCGGGCCGCGGAGCAGTTCCTCTCGGTCGACGGCAGCGACTGCGGCATCGCCAACGTGAACATCGGAACCAGCGGCGCCGAGATCGGCGGGGCCTTCGGCGGCGAGAAGGAGACCGGAGGCGGGCGCGAGAGCGGCTCCGACAGTTGGAAGCAGTACATGCGTCGACAGACCTGCACCATCAACTGGTCGGGCCAGCTTCCGCTTGCCCAGGGGATCACCTTCGGCGACTGAGTGCGGCACGAGCGCCCCCCGCGTCATTCCCATGAGCATGTCTCGGACCATTCTCCTGCGTCGGCCGCCGGTCATTCGAGTCAGCGAGGAGCCGTTCGTTCCGAAGTCGCCCGCACTCGACGAGATCGATCGGTGCTGGGAGGCGATGCGCCGCGACGTACCGGCCTGCTTCGACGGACGGCTCCTGCACGTCTTCGGCGTCTCGCGAAACGGCCACGGCGGGGCGACGATCCATGTCCTGGAGTGCGCCTTTCGCCACTTCGCGGTGCGCTCGCGGGGGATCGAGACCGGCGTCCGGCCGCTCGGCGTCAAGGGCATCCTGGTCAGCGACGACCACGTCCTGCTCGGGCTTCGCTCCGGGCGAGTCTCCTACCCGGGGTACTGGGAGTTTGCGCCCGGTGGCGCGGTCGAACCGGGGACGCTCCCTTTCGAGACGCTGCGAGCCGAGTTGCGGGAGGAGACTGGTCTTGCACTCGGGCTCGCCGATCGAGTGACGGCTCGGGTGATCTTCTTCGATCATGTGGTCGGCACCTGGGAGATCGTTCACGTCATTCGACTCGCCGGCCCCGCGCCGACGCTTCAGCCCACCGCCGAGTACGACCAATTCAGTTGGATTCGGTGTGAGTCGGTCGGTCTGAGCGGAGGCGCAATCGACCACCTGTCGCTCACGTCGGCCGCCACACTCATGCGTCGGTTCGTGCCCGGAGTGACGGGCCGCGTGACCCCGGGAGTCGACCAGATGAGTTGGAGACGCGGCCCCGCCGGCGACGGAATGCCCGGGGGCTGACCGCCCGGTGACGAATGGTGCGACGACCGCGCGACGACTGTTGATCTCGACCATGACGACTCAACCCTTGATCCTCCGGCGCGGAGCGCACGAGACCATGCCCATCGAGGCGGGCGAGGACTTCGTTCTCTTCAAGCCGGCGGGGATGTCGGTCGAGGTGTCGCATTCGAGCGACGAACCACTGCGGTTCGAGACGCTTCTCGACTGGCTGCGGGGAGAGCTCCTTCGCCGGCAGGTGAGTCGTGGGGCGGGCGCGAACGCTGCTGCCGACGTCACGCTGCGCCTGCCGCATCGACTCGACCGCATGGCCCGCGGCATCGTGGTCGTGGCCGGGAGCGACCGGGCCGCGGCATTCCACTCGCGGCAGATCGCCGAGGGACGATGGGAGAAGTATTACCTCGCCCGGGTGCGCGGCGAGCGCGACTCGCTCCAAGGCCTGATCGGACGACATCGTCTCCATCTCAAGCGCGAAGGGCGGCGGGCCACGGTGGTCCGCAGCGGCGGAGACCGCGCCGAACTCGAGGTGCTGGCGATGGCGGGGGCCCCCGGCCGAGCAGGCCAGTTGCATCTGCTGATCCGGCTGCTCACCGGGCGCCATCACCAGATCAGAGTCACGCTCGAACATCTCGGCGCCGCCGTGGTGGGAGACCCGCTTTACGACACGGCCGCGGCGCGAACGAGTGAGCCGGTGCCGCCCTTTCTCTGTCATGCGCTCTTGCGGATGCCGGCGCTCGATGGCTCGGTCGAAGCAGTGTTGCTCGAGAAGACTCACTTCGGCGAAGCCATCGATCCGTCGCTCCTCGACCACATCACGCGCTGCGCGACACCAGCGGCGACGTGAGTGCCGCGAGCAGGTTGGCAGGTGACTCGGGTTGACCCGTGAGCCGGCTGAGCCGCGCCGCTTCGGCGATGGCGTACGCCTCGAGTCGAAGGGCGTGCCGACAGTGGGGCGTGCGGATCAGCGCGGCGATGGCTTCAGCAACCGACTCGGTTGCGCTCGGGGCCACGGTCGCCCGCGAGGGCCCGCGACGGCTCGCGCGTGCGGTCGCGCGTGCGGTCGCGCGTGCGGCCGCGCGCTCGGCCTCGCGTCCGAGGTGGATATCGGCCGGGCCTGTCTCGGTGACGCTGCTCTGCTCGACGATCTCGTCCGCAGGGCCGCGCCAGGTGAGGGTCGGGCCATCCAGCGAGAGCTCGCCGGACGGCCCGATCAATCGGACCAGTCGTCGCCAGCGATTCGACGATTCGAGCAGGGCGGTGATCGAGCGTCCTTCGGCGTATCGCAGTTGCACCGCCATCGTCCCGACCAGCCCGCGGAGTGAGGATGACGACGCCGATCGCCCGGCGCTTCCGGTGTGCGCTGCGGAGACCGACTCGGGAAGTCCCAGACAGGTGGACGCGAGCGAGGCGAGATCCAGCAGCCGCACGCCGAGTCCACCGGCCGCATCTGGTGCGGCGAGGTGGATGACCCCGGAGGCGATCGGTCCGAAGTGCTCGATCAGGTGCGGGTCGACCATGGCGAGGGCCCCGCTGCACGACGGGGCGAGTGCGCAGTGGGTCGCCCATTCGCTCACGTCGGCGAGCGAGTTGATCGGCGACGTCGAGCAGAGCACCGGGAGCCCGGTCAGCGCCCGCCGGGCATCCGCGGGAAACTCGCGGTCGGCGGCCAGCCACATGAGATCGGCGCCGGCGGTGCCGAGGCCCCGAGGATCGTCGACACCAAGTCCTGCGAAGGCCGCGACGATCGCCGCTGCGTGGGTGGGTTCGGCGGCGCAGATCGCCACCAGCTCGACGCCTCGGCCCGCGGCCACGGCGGCAACCAGGGCGGCGTCCTCCCGGCCTGCCCAGACCGCCACGCGGACTGATGCCGCGCGTGATCCGTCGCCTTCCGCCAGCCTCCCGGGTGAGCCCGCCATGGAGCGAGTGTATGAGTTGATTGGGACTGGCAAACTTGAGGGGCGCGGAGTGCGTACAGTCGCCACGTGGACAAGCGACCGCCGAGGTCGGGAAACCGCCCTCGGAGGAAAGTCCGAACACGGAAGGACACGGTGGTGGGTAACTCCCACCGACCCCGATCGCGGGGCCAGGGAAAGTGCCACAGAGAAGAGACCGCCCAAGCGTCATTCGCCCGTGCAGTGTGGGCGATGGCGACGGCAAGGGTGAAACGGTGCGGTAAGAGCGCACCGCCCGGACGGCGACGCCCGGGGCACGGCAAACCCCACCGCGTGCAAGCGCAAGCAGTCCCAATCCGGTCGCAAGGCCGGGTACCCGCTGTCCGCGGGACGGGACGGGTCGCGTGCTTGAGGTCGTCGGCAACGGCGATCCCAGAGAAATGGTCGCTGCAGCGATCGTGAGATCGTTGTGACAGAATTCGGCTTACGTCCACGCGCGATCGGATGGATCCCGCAAGGGGTCCACCGCGCTTGCGTCAGCCCCGGTATTTCCTTGAGGAGGGGGCTCGGAGGCCTCCTTCAGATCTCTCGACTCGGACGGGGTTCGTCCGCAAACGACGCGCCACCCACAGCAATCGACAGCCAGTATTTCAGCGTCAACCCGTGTCACCACAACTAATTGGGGTTCGTTCAGGGTCCCTCTCTACAGGATGTGTAAGGGATTTTCCCTAATCTCTGTTGTCCTTTCTGTTTGGGACGGGACAATCTCCGCTCAAGGCGGGCGGCGAATCGGCCGCCCGGGGGTAGCGGGTCCAGCCCGACGATCGAATCGCCTTTACGCAACGAGCACCGTTCATGACCTCTCTTTCCAAGACTTCCAGCCTTCAGGCGTACAACATGATGCTCTTCCGCAAGGCCGTCCATCCCGAGTTCTTCGGGATCGATGCGCGGCGGAAGATCGAGCACGGCGACTACGGAGTTGAAGCCTGGATCTTCCGTGGTGGCCACGTGATCCGATTCCAGTTCGACGGTTCCTGCGTCTGCGAGGTCGTGACCGACCAGAGCGAGCAGGTTCCCGATCGCGGGATCGTCTCCGTATTCCCCTGCGCCGGTGAGCGCGATCACGAGGAGAAGGTCTCTGATCGAGTCATGTACATGACCACGATCCAGACCGAGACGCTCTCCGATCATCTCTACGTCGGAACGTACAAGGAGATGCTCCAGCACGGTCGCGACGGCAACTCGCTGATGAGTGCCTGGACCGACGAGCTCGGCAAGCCGAACCTCTCGCTCGTCGATCTCCAGCGGTATCGCAACGAGGTGCACATGCAGGCGTATCACCTGCGCAGCGACTGCAGCCTGGTGCTTCGGACGCAGTCGATGTTCCAGGTTGTTTGAGCGCTCGGTTGTTTGAGCGCTCCGTTCGGCCCTCCGGGCCGACACTCGCTTTCGCGGGAACGACGCTGGGGCGACTCGGGGGCCACTCGGGAACGACGCGGGGCGCGTGCCGTCGGCACCGTGCGCACGTGCGAGTTGCGCAACCCACTGCGGCTTTGTTCCGCTCTGTAGCGGCATGAGTGGTTTGAGCGATCGGTTGCTTGATCGCTCCGTAGCGGCCTCCGCCGGCACACTCGCTTGCGCGGGGGCGGGGCAGCGTGTGAGCGCTTCCAAAGCGCCTCATTCCTCTTTCCTCATTCCTCTTTCCTCACTCCTCACTCCTCTTTCCTCTTTCCTGCTGTCTTCAACGAAACAAACCGGGCCGGCGCACGTTGCGCCGGCCCGGGGTCTGTTCACGAGAGTGGTCGTCCGGGTCATTCGATCATCCGGATCATCCGGATCATCCGGATCATTCGATCATCCGGATCATCCGGATCATCCGGATCATTCGATCATCCGGGTCATCCTGATCATCCTGATCATCTGGCTCACAGCGTCCAGAGATTCAGAAGAGTACCGAGATCGGCGCCATCGACCAGGCCGTCACCGTTCAGATCGCCCACGCCATCCGTTCCCCAGTTGTTGAGGAGGATGCCGAGGTCGCCGCCGTCGACGATGCCGTCGTCGTTCAGGTCGCCCTCGATGATGGGATCGATGGGGACGAGAATCTGCACGTGGTCGAACTCGAAGGCGCGGTTGGAGGACACGCGGATCTTGCCGATTCCACCGGGGACTTCGATTCCCATGAATCGGTCCTCGGCCGTCCCGCCCTGCGAGGCACCGTCACCGAAGGACATGAAGGTCTTGGTGCCGACGTTGTTGCCAACACCATCGAAGGCTTCAAAGGTGACGTTGGACACGCCGACGCCGCCGTCGGTCCAGACGAATCCGAAGGCGGTGGGCAGGTACCCATCGAGTGCTGCGGCGTCGAACTGGATCTCGAGCTTGCCAGGGAGCAGCACCAGCATCGAGCGACCGGCGTTGCCGTTTCCGTCAATCACGCCGTCGTCGCCGTCGACCGAGTCGGTGAAGATGCTCGGGGCCACGAACTGCGTGAACGAGGCAGTCGCACCGGGAATGTCGTCGAAGAGGGCATCCTCGGCGTCCTCGACGTAAAACGCGAGGTCGGTGTCACCGAGGGCGAAGGGCGAATCGGCGAGGCCGAAGTAGGGGAACGGCCCGAGGAACGGATCCGCCGTCGGATTCGGCAGGTTGTACTGGAGGTGGTCGTACTCGATGGCACCGGGGGACATCTCGATTCGGGAGATGCCGCTCGGCACGGTCACGCCGATGAAGCGGTCTTCCGCGGTCTGCCCGCCGGAGAGAGTGTCGAACATCGGCGGATAGGTCCGCTGTCCCAGGAACACTCCGCCGGTGCCGTACACCGACATCGTGATCCGGCGGTTGGCGAGCAGACAGTCGGTGGCGACGATACCGAACTGCGTGGGCAGGCCGCCCAACGCGACGGCGTCGAAATTGATGACCGTCAGCGGCGTCGCCCCGGTGTAGATCGAGTGGCCGGCGGTGCCGAACCCGTCGATCACGCTGTCGTCGCCGTCGACCGAGTCGGTCACCGAGAGCGGCGGGACGATGAAGGCGAAGTTCGCGGTCATGCCCGGCGTGTTGGAGACGGCGTCCTCGTAATCCTCGAGCACGTAGCTGTAACCGATGCCACTGATGTCGAAGGGCGAATTCGCGGCGCTGAGGTACGGCGTGGGACCGACAAACGTCGCCGTCGCGGGGACGGGCAGCAGGAACTGGAAGTGGTCGAGTTCCATCGTGTTCGGCACGGTGGTCACGGCAAAGGCCGAGATCCCGCCGGGGAAGGTCACTCCGATGAAGAAGTCGTCGGCGACCGAGCCATCGGCGGCGGGGGCGAAGATGTAGTTCTTGAACCCCTCGAAGAGTCCCGTCGGCCCGAAGACTGAGATCGTGATCGTCGCGTTCGAGCCGGTGCTCGTCAGGACGAAGCCGACTTCAGTCGGCAGCCCGCCGAGCACAGCGGCGTTGAAGGTCACGTTGAGGATCTGATTCGGCGGGACGATCCAGGAGTGTCCGCCGGTTCCGACTCCGTTGATGGAGCCATCGTCAGCGTCAACCGAATCGGTCGTCGCCGAGGGTGGCTTGATGGCACCCGCGGTCATGGTGACGCCGGGGAGGTTGTTCACCCCGTCCTCGAAGTCCTCGAGAATTGCGGTGATCCCCACCGCCGAAAGGTCGAAGGGGCTGTCGGCCGTGCTCGTGTAGGCCGTCGGGCCAAGAAACGCCGCGACCGGCCCTCCCGCAAATGCGGCTGTGCCAATCACTGCGGTCAATGCGACGAACGCCGGGGCTGTTGCCCTCAATGAAGTCTTCATGCGATCCTCCTTCTATCTCAACCACTCCGTCGTGCAGCGCCGCTCGGGGCGGCGCCCGCCAAGCCGGCCCGGGGGGCCGACGGCACTCGCTAACATACCACCCGAACGAGACTTGCGAAGCACCAATCGTGCAGCCCGTCCGGAAGTGCAGTTGGGTCTCTCTTCGCTCCGGAGGGCTGGGATGTTCCCAAGGACGAAAAAGAAGCCCCCGGCGAGGCCGTGGAGCGGGCATGATGCGCCGCTCCCGAGCCCTTGGAGGGGACCGTTCATGACCCGAGCAGCCCTCAGAAAGAGACTTGTCCAGGCCCTCCGCAGCGAATCCCTTCTCGGGGTCGAGGTGGTGCCGAATCGTGGGTTGACCGAGGCGGCCCTGGCCTTGGTCCGGGATATGGGTCTCGCGTCGACGAGCGCTTCCTCGACTGGTTTCACGCCTGCGGCCCACGCCCCGACCATCCGATCCGGTGTTGCTCCGCAGGGCGCCGAACGCTCCGACCGATTGCCCACGCCGGGCGCTCCGCGTGCCGGATCGAGCGACGGGGAAGAGCGCGTCGCTGCTTCAAATGGTTCGCCCTCGGGAGCGCTCTTTGCCACACCCACCGCGGAGTCGAGCCAGACTCCGCCAGGAGACGCCGGCGAACGACGAGCGCTTCTCGAGTCGCTCGAGACCGAGCACGAGCGCTCCTGTCCCCACTGCACCGTGGCAACCGGGCATACGCGGCTGGTCTTCGGTGAAGGCAGCGCCGTGGCCACGCTGATGTTCGTCGGCGAGGCTCCCGGCGAGACCGAGGATCAGCTCGGTCGACCCTTCGTCGGTCGCGCCGGGCAGAAGCTCGACGAGATCATCTCCGCGATGAAGCTGCGGCGCGAGGAGGTGTACATCGCCAACGTGCTGAAGTCGCGGCCGCCGGAGAATCGCACCCCGCTCCAGCGCGAGGTGGAGGGGTGCGGACCGTTTCTCAAGCGGCAGATCGCCATCATCCGGCCACGCGTCATCGTCACGCTTGGCGGCCCGGCGACCAAGCTTCTGCTCGAAGTCGAGACCGGCATCACTCGCCTGCGCGGAGTCTGGTCGAGCTACCGCGACGGTTCGCTGACGATTCCGGTGATGCCGACATTCCACCCCGCGTATCTGCTTCGCAACTACACCAAGGAGACCCGGCAGCAGGTCTGGAGCGACATGCAGGCGGTGCTGACGAAGATTGCGGAACTCGAACTCAGCCCATGAGGGCCAGCGCGGCGCTGCTCACGAGGCAGTTGCCCTGCTCGTCGCAGGCCTGCCGATAGTCGATCATCTCGACTGCGCTGGGCTTGGCCAACGCGAGCACCGCGTGCATGTTTCCAATCGAGCACCACCGCGTCGGGTTGCGCGTCTCTCGGGCCCGCGCCAGGAAGACATCAGGATCGCCCGAGAGATACGCCGCCATCAGGTCTCGATCGACGCGCTCGACGTCCACCTTGCGTTGAGCGTCGACCGGCCGGGGTTCGCCGAACTGCGGTCCGACATGGCTCAGGTCGGCGCTGCTCACGAAGAGCGTGCGCCCGCCGACCGCATCGAGGGCCTCGTTCATCGAGTCGAGGAACTGCGTGGTCGAGGTGCGCTTCTCGTCCGCGGCAAGCATGCCCACGAGCGGATCCGGCACCAGCGCGGCCACCACCGGAACGTCTCCGAAGCGATGCTGGATCCAGGGCAGGTGGAGCTTGATCGAGTGCTCGGCGTGGTGGTCGAGCTGATCGACGAAGCCCGCATCGCCAATGAGTGCCTTCAACCGATCGATCACCTTGGTGTCGGGAGCGACCATGGCAATCGGGGTCTCGAAGCCCAGCTCGGTCAGCACCACGCCGTCGCCGATACCAAAGTGGTTGGTGCCGAGGATGACCACGCGATCAGGAGTCTCGCATCGATCGAGGCAGCGGTAGGCCGCCGCGTAGTTCGGCCAGCCGCGCGGATAGTCAAGGTGGGGGGCGACGATGGCCACCGGCGAACCGTCGAGCTCCGGGTCTTCGGTCTGAGCCAGCCAGCCGGCCAGGGCCCCGCGAATCTGATCCGGGGTCGGCTGCTGCGTGCCACCGGCCGGGAAATACCCGGTCTCCTTGAGCTTGGCCTTCAGTTCACCCTCGAGACGCTCGAAGGTCGGTCCCCACAGCAGTCCGACCTCGTCGAGACGCTTGGCCAGCTCGATGAAGGGCGCGGAATCCGGCGCCTTCAGGCCGGAGGCGATCTCCTCGATGGTCCGCTCCCCCTGGAACTGCTGGATCACCATGACCGCCTGCGGAGGCACGGCCATCATCTGGGATGACAGGGCCATCGGATCGCGGAGGACCACCACCTGCTGACCGTTGTGCTGAGCCCCCATCATCTGAAACAGGCGGACATGCGGGCGGCGGATGTGGTCGGGCAGTGTGGCGGCGGACATGGGGGCGAGTGTACGGGTGCCATCTGCGGCTTGTCACCCGTCCGTGGCGACAGATCCTCGAAGCCCCCCGGAAAGTGGCCAAAGAGGCCGATCGCCGCCGGCCACCGTTACAATCGCCGCTTCCCCCTGCGGCGGCGGGAAGGTTCTGCGGCTCTCGACGGTTTGGTAGACGTCGACCCGCGACCTGACGCCGAGGTGGCGCAGGCGAGGCCGTGCGACCGCGGTCCGGTCCACGGCCAATTGCCCGGTCTCCATCACTCCATTTGGCAAACTGTTCGGAGAGTCTCCAGTGTCAAGAACTGTTCCATCCGGTTCGATCGTCGCGTTGCGAGCCTCGCTCGCCGGCGCATTTCTTTGGTTCGGGGCCACTGCAATCGTGACGGCCGACGAGCCCGCGATTCCACCCAAGGCCCCGTCCGCCCAGAGTCCGTCCGCCCAGACTCCACCGGCACAGACTCCACCGGCACAGGCTCCACCGGCACAGGCTCCAGCCAAGCCGACCGAGAAGCAGCCGGTCGCCAAGCCGGGCGAGAAGCCCACGCAGGTGACGCGCCCGGACCCCGCGGAGCTCGAGAAGCGCCGTGCGGCCGCGCGGGAAGCACTCGCCAACCGCACCGCGCAGACTCAGGGGAAGGTTGACCCGAGCCTCAGCGCAACCAACTCGCGCGGCGCTGCCGAAGGCGGCACTCTCCCGACCAAGGACATCGCGCCCCAGCAGCCCGCGAGCAGTGAGAGCCAGGTCATCCGCTTCGAGCCGACGATTCTCGACCTGGGCGAGATGACCGCCGAGGTCGCCAAGACCGCCTCGGTCAAGGTCGTGAACATCTCCGACAAGCCCGTGGTGATCTCCCGCGTCGTCCCGAGCTGCGGCTGCACCACCGCCCCGGCGCCCAAGGACCCGATTCCCGTCGGCGGATCGGTCGAGATTCCGATCACTCTCAAGCCCGGACCCAAGCAGGGCGTCAAGCTCAGCAAGCGGGTCACCTTCCAGCTCGAGAACGAGGCTCCGGTGGTCCTCACCATCGAGGGCAACGTCGCCGAGTACGTGCTGATCTCGCCCGAGCTCCTCACCGCCGAGGTCGAGGATGCCGAGAGCGGCAAGATCACCCTCACCAGCAAGGACGGAAGCCCCTTCCGCATCCTCGCGGCGAATCCCTCGATTGTGAATGACATCAGCCCGGAGTCCAAGACCGAACACGTCGTGCACGTCGATTGGGCCGCGTGGCAGAACGCCGGCAGCGGCATCAAGCTGGCCTTCTCGATCGACCATCCGAAGATCTCGTCGGTCTCGGCGATGATCAAGCGGAAGATCAACCCCGCCGATCGCGCTGCCGCTGCAGAGCGAGCGGCGCAGCCGGTCAGGCCCGTCGATGCCAATCTGACGGCGCTGATCGATGCCGCCCGCAAGGGTGACGTTCCCGCGATGGAGTCGGCAATCGCCGCCGGCGCCAAGGTGACCGACGTGGATCGCGCCACCGGGCGCGATGCTCTGCACTGGGCCGCCCGCGAGGGCAAGGTCGAGTCGATCGACCTCCTCGTGAAGGCCGGCGCCGACATCAAGGCTCAGGACCGAACCGGAAAGACCGCCCTTGGGATCGCTGCCGAGGCGGGACGCGTCGATGCCGTGAAGACGCTGCTGAAGGCCGGTTCCGACGTCAATCACCGCGATCGCATCCAGGGCTCGGCCCTGCTCTGGGCCTCGGGCCTGGGCAACGCCGAGACGGTCAAGACCCTGATCGACGCCGGCGCCGATCCGAAGGTCGCCGACATCAACGGACTCACGCCGCTCCTCTGGGCTGCCGGCATCGGCGAGCCGAACTCGGTGAAGACCCTGCTCGACGCCAAGGCCGACATGGCGGCGCGCGATCGCCTCGACGGTGACGACGCCCTGATCCGGGCGTGCCGCACAGGCAAGGACGAGAGCGTCAAGCTCCTGCTCGCCCGCGGCGCCAAGGTCGACGCCAAGAACGACAAGGGGGCCACCGCCCTGCTCGTCGCCGCAGCCAGCGGAAGCGTCGAGAAGATCCGCGCTCTGGTCGAGGCCAAGGCGGACCTCTCCGCCAAGGACAACAGCGGTCGCTCGGCACTCGACTACGCCAAGAACCGAATCGATCCCGCTCGCGATGCGGTCACCAAGTACCTTGAAGAGGCCATGGCCAAGCCGCAGTAGGAAGTTGTCTGGGCGGCGCCGCTGGTCGACCGCAACCATCGGCGCATCCGAAGAGGCAACCCTCCGCACAGTTCGACCGCCCGTCCGGCCCGCCCCTTCAAGGCGTCCGGACGGGCGGTTGTGCGTTGCCGCCCCGTCGTCGCCAGCTCGTCGTTGCCAGCTCGTCGCCAGCTCGACATCGCCAACTCGACGTCGCCAACTCGTACCATGCCCGCCCACCGACTCACCCCCTCGCGAGCCATTCATGACCACAGCATCCTCTGCGCCGGCGCCGTCCACCACAGCCACTCCCTACGAGCGTCTGGTCGCGCTGCAGCGAGATGCCGAACTCCTCGAGAGCACCGGAGCAATCCTGGGTTGGGACCAGGAGACCATGATGCCTTCGGGCGGAGTGGCCCACCGCAGCCGGCAGCTCGCCCAGCTTGCCCGCATGGGCCATGAACTGGCAACCTCCAGGGCGCTGGCGGAGGCCCTCGGCGAGTGCGAGGCCGATCCATCGCTCAGCGCCGATCCGATGTCGCCACAGGCGGCGAATCTGCGCGAGATCCGGGTCGCCTTTGATCGAGCCACTCGACTTCCCGCGTCGCTGGTCGAAGAGTTCGCGCGGGTCTCGAGCGTGGCCATGCACGAGTGGGCCGCGGCTCGCAAGGCCTCCGACTTCGCGAAGTTCCAACCCTGGCTCGAGAAGATCGTCGATCTCTGCCGCCAGAAGGCCGCGTGCCTGGGTGTTCCCCGAGGCGGCGAGCCGTGGGATGCACTCGCCGACCTCTACGAGCCGGGGGCCACCGCGGCGATGGTCGAGGGCGTCTTCGCTCCGCTGCGCATTCAGCTCCAGACGCTTGTGGCCGACCTCATGGCCGGCTCCCGCAAGCCGAGCAATCGATTCAATGAGTTCGCGATTCCGTTCGATCGACAGGAGAAGCTGGTTCGATTCGTCGCCGAGAAGATCGGCTTCGACTTCTCCCGCGGCCGTCTGGATCGCTCGACGCACCCTTTCTGCTCGGGTTCGCACTGCAACGACATTCGGCTCACCACCCGCTTCACCGAGACCTGCCTGAACGACGGCCTCGGCTCGACCATGCACGAGGCAGGCCACGGCATGTACGAGCAGGGACTGCCCGAGGCTCACATCGGCGAGCCTCTGGGGCGGGCGGTGTCGCTGGGCATTCACGAGAGCCAGAGTCGCATGTGGGAGAACCAGGTCGGTCGGAGCCGACAGTTCTGGAACTGGCTGCACGCCCATCTGCCGGAGTTCCTCGGCGACGGCGCCAAGAGCTTCTCGCGCGACCAGCTGTACGAAGCGGCCAACGTCGTCGAGCCCGGGTTCATCCGCGTCGAGGCCGACGAGGCCACGTACAACCTCCACGTCATGATCCGCTTCGAGATCGAGCGGGCGCTCCTGAAGGGTGATCTGGCGGTTGGCGACGTGCCGGGCGTCTGGAACGCCAAGTACCGCGAGTATCTCGGACTCGTGGTCCCCGATGATCGCCGCGGCTGCCTCCAGGACATCCACTGGTCGATGGGCTCGATGGGCTACTTCCCGACCTACACCCTGGGGAACCTCTACTGCGCCCAACTCTTCGAGGCGGCGCTCAAGGCCATGCCCGATCTTCTGGCGCAGTTCGAGCGAGGCGAGTTCGAGTCCCTCAAGCGCTGGCTGAACGTCAACATCCATGCCCACGGCATGCGCTATCGGCCCCACGATCTGTGTCAGCGGGTGACCGGAAAGCCGCTCTCGGCGGATGCGCTGATGCGCTATCTCGATGGGAAGCTGCGCCCGCTGTATGGGGCGTGAGCGAACCAGTGATCGCCGTCAGAACCAGTTGAAGACTCGGGCCAGCGCTCGTCGCATTCCGTTGGAGGTGGTCTCCACATAGCGACCATGGCCGGTCTCGGCGATTGCGCGGAGCAGCACCGCATCGGCTTCGCCGCCGAAGTTGACGGTGAAGAAGCGGATGCCGCTGCGGGCCGCGTCGGGACGCAGTCGCGAGAGAAGCTCTCGGGCGCTGATCCTGCTGCCGCGATCGTCGCTGTCGGTGAGAATCAGTATCGCCGCCAGCGAGTCCGGGCGACGCGTGCGCACCAGTCGTTCCGTGGCCTCTTCGATGGCGTCATGGAGCGCCGCCCCACCCGACTGTTCGATCGTGTCGAGGGCCGCGCCGAAGGCCTTGCGGCTCGCGCCCGCGGGAGCGAGTTCGAAGACCCAGTGCAGATGCGTCGAGAAGACCAGAAGGGCGATGCGATCATCGTCGGCCAGGCGATCCACGCGCTCGATCAGGGCCTCGCGGACGAGCCCGAAGCGCTCCGCGCCGAGGCCCGCGGAGCCGTCGAGCACCACGACCAGGTCGACCGGACGTCGTATGGAAGACCAGATTCGCAGCAGATCATCGACCGACTCCAGGGCCGGCATGGGCAGTTCGTGGCGCGGCTCGCCGCAATCGACGCCAAACTCCGGGAGGAGTGCCGAGTCGAGTGGAAGATCGCTTCGCACCGGGCGGAACCCCCGGTTGAGCGCGGCCTGCTGGGCCGCGAAGGAGAGCAGGTAGTCGACCAGATGCTCGGCGGCGGCGCGGTGCGCGGGCGTGTTCCATTGGGCATCGACCATTGCGATGGGATGGTCGCAGACGATGGTCCCGTCGCTCGGGTAGATGGCCACCAGGGGAAGCCGCCACTCGCCGCGGCGCTGCCGGTTGGCGTCGATCACCACGTGCTCGAAGGCGACCGCAGCGGCGAGGTGATCGATTCCACCCACCTGAAGCCGCCTGACCACGGCGCTCGGCGCGTCCCCGTAGTGGGCGACGGCCCGCTGCAGATCCCGCAGCGCCGCAAGAGCCTCGTCGGAGGGACTGGTCCAGCGCTCGGAGCCGACCACGGGGCCGAACGCCGCAGTCTGCGAGCTGACCGTGGCCAGTCCGGTCGAGGTTGCTCGCGGGTGCGGATAGGCGAATTGCAGCGGTCCCCACGAGGCTCTTCCGACGTGCGCCCAGCCCTGCGGATGGCGGGCGATCTCGACAAGGTCGCGCCAGCCCACCGACCGTTCGCCCCACCCGAGTGCTTCGGCCATCGGCTTCCACATGGCAATCACAATCGGCGAGCGAAGCAGCGATCGGGGGGCCCCGAAGATCGGGCGTCCGAGGAGTTCGGTCGAGTCCGCATTCGCTCGATCGAGAGTGAGTCGCATCGATGGCGACACAAGGTGGACCTGCAGCGCGCCGCTCACCACGCGGCCGAGGGAGTCCTCGTCGTCCATGGCGATCGTGCGCACGGTGATCAGTCGTCCGTCGGTCGTCGTCGCCGCAGGTCCTGCGAATCCGAGAAGCACCTCCTCCAACCATGGTCGCTTCTCCGGACTCGTCAGGACCCGCAGTTCGAGCACGCCGCGCTCCGGCTCGCGCGGGGCGGAGTGATCGCCGGGCACGGCGAGGTCGCGCTCGCTGGGGCGTTCATTCCGGCCCGCACGTTCTGGCGATGCGGCAGGCGTTGGTGAGTTGAACGCGGACGCGGGCCTCGGCGGCGCTGCGGATGACTCGCTCGGCACCGCCGCGACGGCCTTCGTCGGTTCCCCTTGGGAGCACCCGACGATGACGAGCAGGATCGCCACGGACATCAGGATGCAGAGCGCCGAGTCGAAATCGACCAGTCCCCGCAGTCGACGTCCGACGCCGCCTGGACGACGCTGACTCGACACGATCTGGTGGGGGGCGTTTCGCATCGGCAGCATGAGGAGGGGATGGTCGGGCGACCGTCTGTCTGAGCGTCTGTCGGAGCGTCTGTTGACCGTCCATTGGCCGTCTGTTGACCGTCCATTGAGCGGCCCTTTGCCGTTTGGGCCGCTCGGGCCTTCCAATCCGCACCGTTCGCGCCGTGGCGACAGCACCGCTTCGAAGGGCGCCGAGGCGTCTTCGAAGCGAAGAGTCCACGAGTCGAATGTCAGTGTTCCTGCGGCGTCAGGTCGGTCGCCTGAGCCAAGGTGTCGAGCGTGCCACCGGCGTTCACGAGCGAACCGATGGCCCCTTGCGAGGTCGAGCAGTGGAGCGGTCGAGCGGCGGAGCAGTCGAGCAGCCGAGCAGTCGAGCAGTCGAGCAGACGGGAGAGCAGAGAGCGGAGCGGGCTTCGGGGAGGGCGGATGCTACTGCCTCGCCGCTCGACAACCGCCGAACATGCCCGAAGTTCGCGCGTTCGAACGCCCCGCATCAACCGGGGAGCGCAGACCGCTGCATGCCGTTGTTCGGTTGTGTGTGACGGATCGCCGTCGGCCCCAACTTGATCAGGAAGCGAGCAGGAAGCCAGGCGGATCCGTCACACCCAACCCAATGCCCCGGTTCAGAGGCGGGCCGCGCCGCGGACCGTCCGCTGCAACCGCGGCGTCAGGCGCCCTTCGCACTGGCTCCATGTGCCCGCCCGCAAGCGACGCCTTGCTCATCGCGCCGCGCGTCCCGCGTCCATCGACTCCAGCATGCTCTTCACATAGCTGTCCTTGTCCTCATCCTGAAACAGGATGTTCTTGCCTCGCATGCCCGCCTTGTCCATGCCCCAGAGCGGCTGCATCGTGTGCGACGGCGTGTTCGACACGATGAACGACGAGAGACTCACTGTCGCGTCCCCGAGCCTGTGCTCGATGTCCTTGATCGTGTCGTGGAACTGAATCTTGGGATCGTCCTTGCCGAGGTTCCGAATGCCCTTGGGGTCGACGAAGATCACTCGCTGCGTACCGCCTTCGATGAGCCAGAGGATGAAGTCGGGATGGAAGTTGCCGGCCTCGAAGAAGCCGACGCCGCGGCCCTTGCTCAGGTTGCGGAGCAAGTACAGGTCGCGGGTCTTGAAGAACGCTGCGGCGCTGTCGTGGAAGGCCTTCAGATCCTCGACAAATCGCCGTTCGCCCTTGTTGAGCGGCGCCGGGCTGATCTCGACGATGCCGCTGTCGAGGTAGAGGAGTGGCTGGTACAGGTGCCGGCCGAACCAGAGCGCCTTCATGCCGCGAAACTCCCACGGCTTGAGGTCGCCTCTTTCGATCGATGCCTTGAGCTCTTCCAGCTTGGCGACGATCTCCTCCTCCGAACGATCGATCAGGATGCGGTAGTAGCTCGCGCCCGGAGATTCCTTCACACACAGGAAGTTCGGGTCGTCGCCCTCCAGCTCGCGATACTCGAGGTGCGGCATCTCCCATTCGCGCTTGCGAAAGGT
>ENA-ORBV01000891-ORBV01000891.1-microbial-mat-metagenome-genome-assembly--contig:-NODE-891-length-68120-cov-19.841762_pt1 | contig 68120 bp, 61 predicted proteins | sample MGYA00237777_ERZ505514 | MGnify/ENA primary metagenome ERZ505514 (study PRJEB26160, sample SAMN06269048) | microbial mat metagenome | isolation source: Oligotrophic lake microbial mat | place...
CGATATGGCGCCGGCGGAAACATCCCCCGCCAACCCCAACCAACTGATTTTGCTATGAATCCTGTCGGACGCTATTGCTGGTGAATGAAGGATAATTCTTGACTGCGTGGCGCGATGTACTACAGTCGGAGGGGCAGGATCATTCCTGAGTCAGTAGAGAAACCCTGACAGCTGCCTGTCGGGGCAGGCTGAAGACTGAAGGTGGCAAGGTCGAAGGTTTCACCAACGTCACTCCTTCAGCGTTCAGTCTATGTCCCGCACCGGCTCTCGATTCGCGCGCAAGAAAACATGCCGATCATCTTCATCATATGCCTCCTCTGTGCCGCTCTCATCCTGACGGCTGCAGCTCTCTGGCGCTGGCGATTGTCCTCGCTACGATCGAATCGCGACCTGATGGCCTCAGAGAAACAATTCCGTTTGTTCGCTGAAGTGTCCCCCGATGCCTTACTGATCACTCGGAATGGGATCTCTGTCTATGCGAACCACGCGGCACTCGTGCGCCTGGGGATGACAGGCCAGGAGCACATCATCGGCAAGACACCATTCGACTTCATTCATCCAGACGATCACGCCGCCGTAAAGGAACTATTCGTCTCCACCCTCCAGGGCCGGTCCCTGCCGTTGAAAGAGGTTCGAATGATCCCTCTTAACAGGGGCTCGATCGTGGCGGAGATCATCGCGACCTGCCACGAGGGTCCGGATGGGCTTGCGACCCTGATGGTCCTGAGAGACATCACCATGCGAAAGCAGGCAGAGGAGGCGGCGCAGGAGATGAACAGGGCGTTGGCCCTCGCGATGCCAGGCCTTGCGCGGGTGAATTATGTTGGAGAGTATTTGGCGCTGAACGACACCTATGCTGGGTTGCTCGGATATGAGCCCTCCTCGCTCATCGGCAAGGACTGGTCCTGCATAATCCATCCGGACAGTCTGCCTATCGCACAAGCAGCCTTTGAGACGATGATGCGCGATGGGAGGGGAGAATTCGCTGCGGTCGCGGTGAGGAAAGATGGCTCGACATTTTTGAACCAGGTTATTTTGATGAAGGACAGTGATCAGCAGGGAGGCGGCCCAGGCCATCGCTGTTTCATGCGTGACGTGACGGAATGCAAGCGGTTGGATGAACGCGTTCAACGGACGGAAACCCCTCTTCGAGAGGTCATCGACACAGATCCCAACTTCATCTTTATCAAAGATCGGGAGGGGCGATTTACGTTGGTGAACAAGGCGGTGGCGGAGGCCTATGGGACGACGGTGGAGGGTCTTCTCGGCAAGACCGATGCAGATTTCAATAATAATGTCGACGAACTGGAGCAGTTTCGCCTGGCCGACCTTAGGGTCATGGATAGCTTGCAAGAGTGTGTCATTCCCGAAGAGAAGGTCACGGATGCCCAGGGACGATTGCGATGGCTTCAGACCGTGAAGCGTCCGTTCATGATCCGGAATGGCCGAGCAGACTATGTACTCGGTGTGGCGACTGATATTACGGAACGAAAATGGTCCGAAACGGCTAGGCGCGCGAGCGACGAACGGCTCAAGGTATTTATGAGCGGAGTCAAGGACTATGCCATCGTCATGCTCGATTCCGATGGCCGCATCACGAACTGGAATACGGGAGCGGAGCAGATGAACGGCTACAAGGAACAAGACATCGTTGGGCAGACGATGGAGTCACTCTATACAAAAGAACAATGCGAAGTAGGTCATCCGGCCTGGCTCCTGGCGCAAGGCAGAGCGAATGGCGTGGTGAGAGATGAAGGCTGGCAGGTGCGTAAAGATGGGACGGAGTATTGGGCCGGCACCACCATTACGGCTCTATACGACGACTCGAATCATCTTCAGGGGTTTGTGAATATCACCAGGGATTTGACGGAGCGAAAGATTTCCGAGGACTTCGTGTCGCAGAGCGAGCGCCGGTACCGGACGCTTATCGAGACGGCCGGAAACGCGATCGTTAATTGTTCCGCAGAGGGGCGAATCATGGGCTGGAACAAGGCGGCCGAACGCATCAGCGGCTTGAGCCGCGCCGAAGCCATGGGTAAAATGTTTCCCGATCTCTGCGCGAGGGAACAGAGTAAAGAAAACCTCCTGGCCGACATACGCCAGGCGCTTGAAGGCGAGCCAGTTCGAGGAGCGGAGTATCGGTTTATGGCACAAGACGGACGTGAACGCATCTGTTCATGGAATCTCGATTGCCTGACGAACGAAGAGGGGAAGCCCAGCGGCATGATCGCGGTGGGCGAAGATATCACCCTGCGCCGACAGATGGAAACTGCGTTCGTCGAAGAAAAGGAGCTTTTGGAATCCATCATGAGGAGTTTGCCCGGCGTGGTCTATATCTTCAACACCGAAGGCCGATTTTTACGATGGAACGAGGCCTTGGAACGAGAATCCGGGTACGGGAAGGATGAAATCGACACGATGCATCCAGAGGATTTTGTCGCGCCCGAAGATCGAGCGTCTGTGAGAGAGAAGATTCAAGAGGCTTTCACCGTGGGATCTATAACCCTGGAAGTGGAGCTATTGAGGAAAGACGGCACCAGCTGCCCGTACTATTTTACCGGGCATGCCATGCCCATCGCTGGGAAATTGAACCTGATCGGTATCGGCATCGATATCTCCGATCGCAAACGGGCTGAGACGCAACTGGAGTCCGTCAATCAGCGGCTTACGGACATGGCGACAAAGCTCGAGCAGGTTCGCGAGGGGGAGCAAAAACGGATTGCGCGTGATCTACACGATGAATTGGGGCATCAGCTGACCGCGTTGAAGTTGGACGCGTCGTTGTTGTCAAAGCTGCTGCAGTCGAGCAAGGGCTTGGATCGGCAGAAAGTCATCGATATCATGAAGCGTCTCACCGATCAGTTGGACGGCACCTTTTCGTCGGTGCGTAAGATCGCCCGCCAGGTGAGGCCGAATTTACTGGATCGCATCGGCCTAGTGTCGGCGTTGGAGGCTTCGGTGTCGGATTTCAGAGAGCATGCAGGGATCGAAGCCTTCTTTACCCTCGATGCGGGCCTGGAGGAACTCGAACTGGAGGATGCGGTGGGTACGACGTTCTACCGGGTGGTCCAGGAAGCGCTGACGAATGTCGCCCGCCATTCCGGTGCGACGACGGTGGAGGTCCGTCTTCGAAAGGAAGAGGGCGGGCTCGTGCTCGACATCGAAGACAACGGGAAGGGTTTCGATCCACAGCAATATGCGCCCGATCATTCGCTGGGGGTGCGGGGCATGCAAGAGCGGGTGGCGATCGTCAAGGGTCAATTTTCCATCGTTGGACGGAAAGGGCAAGGCACGACGGTGACGGTACGAATCAAGAAGGGCGTTGGAATCCCATGCTGAACGTGCTGCTCGTCGACGACCATGAGATCGTGCGCGAAGGGCTAAAGCGCGTGTTGAGCCTGTCGTTGAGCGAGGTGTCGTATTTCGAATCAGGCACAGGGCAGGGTGCGCTCGATGCGATGAGTAAAGAAGAAATTCAGATTGCCATTCTCGACATTAATCTGCCGGATAAAGACGGGCTGGAACTGCTCAAAGAGATCAAGCTGCTTCGGCCTTCGGTGCCGGTGCTGATCCTGAGTCTGTACGAAGAGCGCCAGTATGCGCTGCGGGCACTCAAGGGCGGCGCGGCTGGGTACCTGACAAAAGATATGGCAGGCGAATCGCTGGCGGCGGCGGTGCAAAAAGTGTTGCGTGGCGGGATTTACATTTCTCCGTCGCTGGCGGAGCGGATGGGCCGGGATTTGATTGGACAGGGGGAGGCGTTGCCTCACGAGGCCCTCTCCGATCGCGAATACGAAGTGCTTCGGCTGTTGTCCGAGGGAAAGAGCTTGACGGAGATCGCCGGCATGCTGTCGCTCAGCGACAAGACCATCAGCACCTATAGGGCGCGCATGCTCCAGAAACTCAAGCTGAAGACCAATGCGGCGCTGATCCGCTATGCCCTCGACCACCAGCTGGTTGAGTAATGCGGGCTAGGCTGAAGGGGGTAAGGCTGAAGGCCGGAGTTTTCAAGATGTCAGCCTCAAACTTGGCTTTAGCCGTCTGCTCGGACTGATTGCCGCGAGTCTCGCCGCGCCCATCCTGCCATGTGATAGGCTTCATACAGACAAATCCAGGGGAGTCTTTAGCAGGATGCGGAAAAAGTCCGCCAGCGGCGTTCTCGCATCGTTCAGAGGCTCAATGTACCGAAGCGTACATCTCGCCTCTTCGCTCGCTGCGGCCTTGCTGGACGGCCTTTTTGCGCATCCTGCGGGCTATTCTGACGCGAGACGGCCGGTGTGCAAAGCACGACAGATGACGCAATAATCGAGTATTTTCGCAGCCTGTTAGAACATGATGCTGAACTTCTCCTCCCTCACTGCCGGTGCGAAGATCGGTCTGAGCTGCTTGGTCGTTGGTCTTGCCGCTGGTTCAGGCGCGTATCTCTATTACCACCAGGGTCAGCCGGTTGCGCCGAAGGTATTGGTACAAGAGAAAATACCGGCAGAGAAACAGGCTTCCCCGGCTCCGCGCGTCTCTGCAGCGAAGAGATCGATCCTGATCCTGGTGAACAGGGATAATCCCCTTCAGAAGCTGACGCTCCGGCAATTGGCCCGCATCTATCGAGGCGAAGTGACCGAGTGGCCAAACGGTGAGGCGATCATGGCGATCAATCGGCCGATCGCCTCGGAGGTCAGGCGGCAATTTTACGACATGGTCCTCAATGCAAATCCGGTGCAGAAATTTTTCCAGACCGGGTCGCCCATTCCGTTCGAGACGAGACGGGTGGACTCAGAGGAATCTGTGGCCCGGTTTGTGGCGAAGGACAGGGGAGCCATCGGCTATTGTTTTGCGCCTTGCGCCGATTCGTCTGTGAAGGCAATACCACTCAATAAGTTGCAGTCATGGGAAGGCAAGGCTGTTCGGAATCTATCGGATCGCAAAGGTTCGGTATGCTCAGGCAGCGAAGATGGATGTTAGATGGGGAATGGTGAAATGAGAATGATTAATGGACGGAAAAGAATGTGGAATATTGAATGTTTGGAAACCCTACCAGGGCAGTTGCGTTTGATCACTTTCCCATCAACTCTCCCTTAACCCCTTAACCCCGTCAGCCTGTTTTCCCTTGTCAGTGTTCCCCTACAAGAGAATCACAATAAACCCCACAGGTTCTAAGTTGACATTGTATCGACGCTATTTCCCTTCAACGATAGACTCCATCGTGAAATAGGGGGCGATCGATGTGGTGTAGGTGGTCGGTCGGTCTGTCCCTGTTGTTGGGTTGAACGAAACAATCCAGACTGGCCAGTTCCGTATCGTACTGATGGGTGTGTGAAGGTGATAATGTTTAGGCGATTGAACTGGCTTACATTTTTTCTGATCGGACTCTGCCTTTGCGCGGCGAGTCCGGTGACAGCAGGCGCCGAGTCACCCGATTCGTCGGCGCCACGACGTGACGCGGATATCGAGAAGCTCCAGCGACAGGTCGATCGGCTCGAGACAGAACTGAAGCAACTCAAACAGGCGCAACCTACAAATGAACGCACAGTCGTTGAACCGGCCCCGGTGAAGTCTCCCATCGGCGAGTCGGTTCGCTCCGAGGGCAGCCAGCCCTCGTTAGACCAATTGGCTAAAGAATTCCGAGGGGAGTTTGATTTTCTGCATGACCGCGTCGGGGTCCTGCACCAGATACTCGACCGCCGGGTTGGGATGTCGATGTATCTGACGACGGAGTTCGAAGCCTTTCAGCATGGCGAGGCAGAATTCGCCGGCGCCAAGATGGAGCTGTTTCCCTCGATCAAGCTGACCGACCGGATCCGAGCCTTCGGTGAATTCGAATTCAACAGCACCATCGACAGCGGCGCCGCCAATCCCAACGAGCGCGGCAAGGTCGAACTCGATCAGGCCTGGATCGAGTACAGTGTGAACGAACAGCTCAAGCCTCGGGTCGGCGTCGTGCTCGTGCCTTTCGGGCGCTATAACCTCGAAGCGTTCGATCCGGTGCAGGAGTTCACCTCCCGCCCCATCTTTGCCAAGAAGGTCATTCCTACCACCTGGAGCGAAGTCTCAGTGGGCTTCACCGGGCGAGCCAATCTGGGGAGCGGCATGGGCGACGGCTGGTTCAGGACGTGAGCCTCGAATACCAGGCCTTCGTGATGAACGGCCTCGATAATCATATTTCCAATCAAGAGGGACTGCGGGAGGCGCGGGGCGCGTTTCATCGGGACAACAACAACAAGGCCGTGGTGGGCCTGGTGCTGACCAAGCTCATGCCCGGCCTCGAAATCGGCGTGAGCGGCTACTATGGGAGTTACGACAACAGGGGGAAGAAGATGCGCGGAGTAGATGTCGATGTGAAGATCACGAAGGGCCCATTTGAACTGCTCGCCGAAGCGGCCAACTTCGATCTGGACCCTGGGGGGATTTCCACGTCACCCAGCCATCTGAATCTGCCGGCGCCCGCCTCGCTGCGCGGCGGCTACATCGAAGGGCGCTATCGGTTCTGGTTCGATGGGCTTAAAGATACCTGGCTGGGCCGCGGCTTCGACGATCCCAAGTTCACAGCGTTGATCCGGTATGAACAAGCGGCACTTGCCGATGAGGGCGGGCCGGGGCACTTGGCGAATCGCGAATCGCGCCTTTCATTCGGCATGAACTACCGGCCTGTGCCGACCGTGGCCTTCAAAGTCGAGTATCAATTCAATAAGTCCCAGCATGAGCCGCTGGTCCAGGGCAACAACAATGGCGTGGCCCTCTCCGTGACGGGCGCCTTTTAGCAAAATGCCGTGAAGCGTCGTTCGTGAAGCGTGAAGCGTAGGACGTGAAAGGTGTAACGTGAGACGTAGGATTTCCACTCACCCTTCCTCCGAAGCGCTTCACGCTTCACGCGCGAGCTCCATCCTCTGCGCAGCACTCGTGGCTGGACTTAGCTGGCTGGCTGCGGATCTTGCCGCGTCCACATACCATTGGAACACCTCGGTAGTGCTGGTGAAGAAGCAGGCGGCGGCGGCCTCGCTTGCCTTCTCGGCAGAGGGGACTATCGTACTGTTGGTCAATAGGCGGAGCCAAGTCGATGAGCTGACCGTTCGGCAATTGGCCCGCATCTATAGTGGAGAGGTGACCGAGTGGCCGAACGGCGACGCGATCACGGCGATCAACCGGCCGATCGAGTCGGATATTCGAAGAGGATTCTATCGCCTCGTCCTGAATGCGAATCCGACGCAGAAGTTTTTCCAGACCGGGTCGCCTATTCCATTCGAGACCATGCGGGTGGATTCCGAGGGGGCGATCGCCCGGTTCGTCAGTCGAGACAAGGGCGCCATCGGCTATTGCTACGCGCCTTGTGGGAATGCATCGGTCAAGGTGCTCAGGATCGAGGGGCGTTCCCCAGAGGACCAGGACTATGCGCTCAAGTAACCGAGGTGGGGCCAGGCCATGATTGTCGATCCCATCTCCCGCGTCATCGGAGCCTTCCGACATTATTGCAAGGGGATCACCTGTCGTCTGACGATCCTCCTCCTCGTACTGTCCCTGGGGCCCCTGCTGATTGCGGGGGTCGCCTCATTCAAGAGCGGGAGAGCGTCGTTGGAACAGGCCATCGGCGCGCAACTGGAGCTTCGAGCTGAACGCGTTCTGAAGGTTCTTGAGAAGCTTTTGACAGATGGGCAGCAGGCGACCCAGAGTTGGGCCAAGTTGCGTGTCATGTACGATATGATCGGAGAGGATCCAGATGGACGAATCACCGGAACCTTGATCGATCTGGCTCATCAGACATCCGGCATAGGCGAAATTGTGGCAGTCTCGCGACAGGGAATTGTCGTGGCTGCCAGCCATCCGAGCCGTATCGGTGAGAAGGTGGCGGAGCAGTCCTGGTTCCGGCATGTGCAGGCTCAAGATCCCTTCCGTGAACGGAGAATCGAGTCTATGCCGTCGCTGGAAGGGGGGACCTTCTATATTTCCGCGCCGCTACTGTCCCAAGGAAAAAATCCGAACCTGATCGGCTACCTGGTAGCCTCGTTGCCGATTGAGCAGTTGGCGAAGACTGTTGCGGGCTTTGGTCAACGCTTGGTAAGCGAGGGCCAGGAGATCTATGTGAAGACCGTGGACGGGCAGCTGATGGTCTCTCCGAGTCTCTCACAAGGCAGACCAATGACAGGGCTGGAAACTCGCAGGTTCGTCCAAGGCTCTCAGGTGCAACAGTCTAGAGAATCCGGCAATGGCTGGATGGTCTGGGAGAGCGAGGACCATGTCGAGTGGCTAGGCGGGTTCTTCGTGGCCACACTGGGGCCGCTGAAGGGATCCGTAGCGATCGTGATGGAAGAGGCGCAAGATGCCTTGGTTCCCATCCATGATCTGCGCAACAAGATCGCGGCAATCGGGCTCGTTCTATTCTGTGCGATTTTCTTCGTGAGCCATGCTGTTGCGAAGCACCTGAGTCGGCCGATCAACGTCCTCACCATGAGTGCCGAGGCCATCGCAGCCGGTAATTTCTCTACCGAGATGCTCCCTTTGCAGAGACAGGACGAAATTGGGTCTCTGGCGCGGGCCTTCAAACAGATGACCGGGGAATTGAAGAAACTCACGGAGGATCTGGAGCAGCGGGTGCGAGAGCGAACCGCCGCGCTCGCAGAGGCTCATCGCGTATTGTTGTCTCAAATTCATGAGCGTCAGGCGGCGGAAGCCGCCGTCCGGACGAGCGAGCAGCGCTTTCATCAGATGGTGAGTCGGGTGAAAGACTACGCGATCGTCATGCTCGATCCGAAGGGGATCGTGCTTGATTGGAACGACGGCGCTGAACATATCACAGGCTATAGGGCTGATGAGATCGTGGGGAAGACGGTGTGCTGTTTCTATACGGAGGAGGATCTGCGGACCGGCCATCCGGCGCAACTCTTGGCCCAAGCGGTCGAGCAGGGCTCGGCCACAGACGAAGGCTGGCGTGTCCGGCGTGACGGATCTCGTTTTTGGGCCTACTCCGTCTTGACTGCCATTCATGACGAGCAGGGGGAGCTGATCGGCTTTTCAAAAGTGACGCGCGATCTGACGGCTCAGAAAGAGGCAGAAACAGAAAAGGACAAGCTTCGAGCGCAGTTCTTACAGGCCCAGAAGATGGAAGCCGTCGGACAGCTGGCCGGCGGCATTGCGCATGATTTTAACAATCTGCTCACGGTCATCACCGGCTATTCCCAGATGGCGATGATGGGCCTCCAGCCGGACGAGCCGCGCTTCTTGCACATACGGGAAATCAGCGTGGCCGCCGACCGGGCAGCCAACCTCACCAAACAGATCCTGGCCTTCAGCCGGAAACAGGTGCTGCGACCCACGATATTGTCGCTGAACCAGATCGTAGGAGAGACGGAGGCCCTCATGCGGCCGCTGATCGGCGAACAGATCCGGCTCGAGCTGGTGTATGCGGGAGATCTGGAATCGACGAAGGCGGATCGGGGCCAGATCCAACAGATCATCATGAATTTGGTGGTCAATGCCAGGGATGCCATGCCGAAGGGTGGGAGGCTTATGATCCGGACAGGGATGGTCGAGGTCACGCAGAGCCGCCCGGAAACGACGGGGATTGTCTCCGTCGGACGGTATGTCATGCTGGAAGTCCGCGATACCGGTTGCGGGATGGATTCGGCGACGAAGGCCCGGGTCTTCGAGCCATTTTTTACGACGAAGGACGTCGGGAAGGGAACCGGTCTTGGACTGTCGACCGTCTACGGCATCGCGAAGCAGAGCAACGGCTATATCACGGTCGAGAGCGAGCCGGGCCAAGGCGCGTCGTTCACGTTGTATCTTCCAGTCGCGAAAGCCTCTCTAGCCAACCCTGTACCTGTTGAGGCGAGCCTGTCTGAACCAGTACACGAGACAGATGGCGTCACGATCTTGCTCGTGGAAGACGAGGGCAACATCCGCCGCTTGCTCCAGGGATTGCTGGCATCGAAGGGATACAACGTCTTGACCGCACCGGACGGCAAGGCTGGGTTAGTGCTGGGAAATTCCTTCTCCGGGCGGATCGATCTACTGGTGACCGATGTGGTCATGCCCAAGATGAGCGGGGCCGATATGGCCAAACAGCTGCAGGAAAAGCATGAGGGCCTCAAAGTCTTGTACATGTCCGGCTATGCCGACGAATCGATCGTGCAGCATGGGGTGCTGGAGCCGGGGATCGCGTTTCTTTCCAAGCCGTTCAAGCCGCAGGTGTTACTGGATCGAGTTGCGCACGTGTTGCAGGTGAACCCAATGAAGCATGTCGATGGATGAATTGTCGGAATCTGCCTCGATCCGACGAACTCCGAGCGCGCACCATTTCCCCCCGCTCTCCCTGTTCCTGTTCCTGACCATGAAACAGTCACTAGCCCGCATGCAGTAGAGCGGTCCCCTTCTCCCGCCATGGCATGTTCAACATTCATCGTTCCACTTCTCTGTAGTCTCTCCCCTACAGGTCTTTCCGGCGATGCCCTACGCCACAATCCATGTCGACCCTACGGCGCATTTAGGGGCTGTGGTTTACTTCAGCATGACAGAACGCATCAGCGCAAACGCGACACGTCAGCAGGAGGACATGATGGAAGCACGAAGACAAGGAAGACAGCGGATGCAGTCGCCGCTTGCCCTGGGCTCGTTGCTGCCGGCTTTGCTGTGTGGATTGATTCCGATGGTGACAGACGCGGCGGATCGGACGACCACGCCTGCCAGGCCGTTGGCGCAGCCGACCTCCGGCCAGAAACCCATGACCGAGCGCAGGGCCGTTATCGTGACGCCGCCGGCGCCGGAAGCCCAACAGACACAGACCCTCCAACAGGATCAGCCTGCCGCCGAGCCGGCCCATTTCAGAGAACGTGCCCCCCTGTATCGTGAGCCTGCTGCGAACCAGCCGGTCTATCGGGTGCACGATCGTTCAGCGGAGCCGAGGCGAACGGAAATCACTCCATACGACCCCCGTAGGGGGAACCAAGTCTTCTTCCGTGGCGGCTACGTCGGTATGATGAGCGATCGGCGGGGCGAGATCTTCACCGATGTGCAAACGTTCAATAATCCAGCCGACAAGGGCTACTACGTCGGGGCCGGCACTGATCTGCTCCTCACCTGCGACACCTGGGGCCTGATGAACAGTATGTCGGTGTTGGGAGAAATCAACGTCGAATACAAACGATTCAACTCGAGCAACGACACGACGGTCGAGGTGCCCACCGTGGTGAACGGCGTCACGAGAGGCAAGGTGATCGTCACCATGCTCACGGTGAGTGTGGCGCCGAAAATCAAGTTCAACAATGGGGGCGCCTTCCGTCCCTGGATCATTCCGATCGGGATGGATTTTCACGTCATCAGTCCCCCGTCGAATCAAACGCAATATCTCGATATCGGCGCCCAATTTGGGGCGGGCGCCGAGTACCAGGTCTGGAAGGAGTTCAAGGTTGGAATGGATTTCCGTTACCATTTAAGCGCCAACCAGACGCAGACCGCGAACAGCTTTTGGACCGCCGGTCCCTATATTGGGATCGGATTCTGAGCTGACATCGCAGTTCATTTTGTAACAAGGAGGCATGTCCATGGGAGCAGATAAGTATTCTGAAACGTTCGATAAGATCCAGGGAGAAATCCCCCGGCTTCATCGCAGCCGCATTGGTGGATCTGGAGACCGGCATGACGCTATCGACCAAATCGACGCGCGCCGACTTCGATCTCTCGGTGGCGAGCGCCTTCAACGCCGAGCTGGTGAATCAGAAGCTGAAGACGATGAAGGCGCTGAACATCAAGGGCTCCTTGGAGGACATCCTTCTCACCTTGAGCGATCAGTTGCACATCGTCAAGTTCGTGACGCCGAAGACCTTCATCTATCTGGCCGCCGATAGGGCGAACAGCAACCTGGCCATCGTGCGGACGACAGTCGCAAAGTACTGTCCCGCGCTGGTCTAGCAGGGACCGAGCCCGTCCTGAATCATCCGGACGGGAGGCGGTTCCATCAACCGGTCGGCTGCCCCTCGAAGGCGGCAGATCATATCTGTAACAAGGAGGTCTTTGACCATGGCAGGGAACATTCAACCGACACTCGACAAGATTATGGAAATCGACGGAGCGATAGCCTGCGCAGTGGTGGATGCCACCAGCGGCATGTTGTTGGGCCAGGCCGGCAGCGGCATCGACATGAACGTTGCGGCGGCGGGTAATTCGGAAGTGGTGCGGGCGAAGCTCAAGACGATGAAGTCCTTAGGCCTACAAGATAACATCAAGGACATCATGATCACCTTGGGTAAGGCCTACCACCTGATTAAAATCCACGGAAACCTCTTCATCTATGTGGCGCTGAACAAGGGCAAAGCGAATTTGGCCCTGGCGCGCCACAAGATCGCCGAGGCCGAGTCCACATTGACGGTCTAATCGACCTGGTGGCGCGCCGGCTTCTGGTGATCCGGAGGCCGCGCGCTCCGAGAGCTGAAGGCTGAAGGTAGGGACTGGGCTGAAGGTTCGGACTGGATTGACCTATTCGGACTCCGACCTTCAGCCTTTCCCGCTTCAGCCTAATCCCAAGCCTGGCAGAAGGACTATGCACTATGGACGGATCTTCGATTCCAAAGCCCCGTGGCATTGCTGCGGTCGGCCTCTCGCAGGAAGAAGAGCAGAAGATTTTCGACGTGCTCTTTGCGCTGGGCAGTCAGGGCAAGATGCAGTGGCGGTACACCGATATCAAGTATGCCGCTGCCTTGATCGCCGATACGACCGTGCAGGAGGGACGGGCGGCGGCAGAGCAGTTCATGCTCGTCCCTGAACGGGTACTCATCGTTGTAGGCAACGACGTTGCCGATCTCTCGCACGGCAGGTTTGCACTGGCGAGACCGTTGACGGAACAAGCCATCGGGCAGTCGCTTCATGACGCCACCGGGTATTTCTCTTTGCCGGGCGCCATTCCATCTCCGCTCACCGTTGCCGCGTCCGTTCAGGCAGCCAAGCAGGCTCCAGGCAACGACCGCCTTGTCGATCTGCTGCACAACGTGATGGAGGAAGACGGCGGACTGCCGGCCTTCATCTTCACCGGGACCGGACTGCCCCGCCTCGTCTTAAGTCCGAAGGCCAAAAAAGTGCTGTCCGACAAGCCGTGGGAGGATCTCAAATCCTTCGATTTTTCCACCAGCGTAGAGGTGCAGGGCGTGTCGGTTGGCGATCCCATCTTGCCCCGCCTGATTCTCGACGGGCTCCCGCTGCACTATCTGCTCTGGCCCACGGGACTCTATAGCGGCCATGGACAGCTGCTGCCCTATCTCGACGCGGCGAAGACCTATAAGCTGAGCAGGTGGCCGGAGTTCGGCACCATCGATTTCACACCTCAATTTTTGAAAGTGATGAGCTACCTCTCCAAACATGCCGCCACCCTCTCAGACGTGACGGCCTGGTCCGGCATTGCCAGGGAGGATGTCGCCGATCTCATGAACGCAGCCGGGCTCTGCAGCTATTTGGCGTCGGCTCCGTCGGACGATCTCGCGCGTGGCCCCATCGTACCGACGGAAGCCGTGCAAGAAAAACGCGGCTTGTTCAATCGGATTCGCAACAAACTCGGGATGCTTCAGACAGGGTGATACTGCATGAGTGAATTTAAGATTATCTTTACAGGGACGATGGGTTCCGGGAAGACGACTGCGATCGCTTCGATCAGCGAGACCGAAGTTGTCAGCACGGACATGGGCAATTCTGCCACCGACGAACATGAAAAAGCCACGACCACGGTGGCGATGGACTTTGGATCGATTACCCTGGACGACGGCGACATTGTGCGGCTCTATGGCACGCCGGGGCAAAAACGATTCGAATTCATGTGGGGGATTCTCTCCAAGGGGGCGCTCGGTTTGGTGATCTTGGTCGACAACTCTCGTGAGAGACCGCTTGAAGACTTAGTCGTCTACTTGGATAACTTTGCCGGCCTGATTGAGGATACAGGCGCAGTGATTGGGGTGACCTGCACGGACAAGGGTCCAGGGCCGGCATTGGACGAATATTACGAAGTGTTGTTGCAGCGCAAACTGATTCTTCCGGTGTTTCCCATCGATGCGCGCAAGAAGACCGATGTCCTCACCTTGCTGGAAGCGTTGTTCAGCTATCTGGAAGCTGCGGCGCGCTGAAGCGTGAACCGTCGCACGTGAAGCGTGAAACGAGAAATCGGAAACGCCGATTGTCACGTGTCTTAGGTGAGGGAATAGGGGTAAAGAAGTAGAAGTGCTGAGACACAAGAGAAGGGGTACAGGGGTGAAGCCCCAAAGCTAAAGCATGAGAAGGGGAGATCCGATCGCCGAAAACTTTCCTTCCGAAACGCTTCACGCTTCACGTCTTTTGAGAGGGAAGAAGAATGGGCAGCGTTGCGAGCATGAAGTCCCGAGTCAATCCTGAATGGACTCCTGTGTGCCAACAGGCCTTGGACGCCTTGGTCGAGCGGACCCCCGACATCCTGGCCGCGGTCTTCACGACCAGTGACGGGTTCGATGTGGCGGCCTATGTGCCGAATGAGAAGATCTCTCCCAAAAAAACTGTCGGCGATGACGAGTTCGATGTTGGGGCTGGCCGAGGCGCTGGTCTCCGAAGCGATGTTAGGTCGTTCCAACGATGTGATTGTCGAAGCAGAAAAGGGCCAGATTCTCTTGTTGAGCGTCCCCAACGTGCGGGGAGGGCTGTTGCTCAGCGTGATTGCGAGCCAAAAGGTGTTGATTGGCGAATTGCTCTGGGCCTGCAAGCAAAGCTGTGCGACGGTAGGGGAGAAGCTGGGAAGCCATTAGCAGGATGCGGAAAAAGTCCGCCAGCATCGTTCTCGCATCCCTCAGAGGCTCAACGAGAGGGCTCAGAAATCGGAAGCACTGGAGGGGCTTTTCCGTTCGCCAAGATCCATCCTAGAGGCGAACGGCCCCACGAAGTGCGGACCGTACCTCCTCGTCTCTTCGCTCGCTACGGCCTTGCCTGGGACAAGGCGCGTCCTTGGGCAACAAGCCTGTCTTGGCAGGCTCAGGGCAGGAGGGTGAACTAGCCGCCGGGGTTGGGCGGGTGAGAAGTCTGGCCTTTTTGCGCATTCTGCGGGCTATTCTGACGCGAAATGGCCTCTGTGAGAATCGCGACGTATGACGCAATAATCGAGTTTTCCGTAGCCTGTTAGACGGGTGAGGGGTACGGTGAGTGCTGAGATTCGAGCGTTCAGACTTGAGAACCGGATAGATCCCGAGAGTTCTAACTCACAGGATTGCGACGGCTTCGACTATCGGAGAGACGCCATGACCCTGTCCCATCCAGCTTCGGTCGATACAGGAGAAGAGACGTCTGGCGCTGCCGTGGTCATGCGTCCTCCGCGCCTTGCGATGGCTCTTCCGGTCGCCTTTGCGGGAGACCATGATGCTGGGGGAGGCACGACAGCCAACCTATCTTGTAGTGGCTGTGCGGTCACGGCAACGGCCGCGGTGCCGGTTGGAACCTATCTGCAATTGCTCTTGAAATTGGAACAGTGGCCGGTGGCCCTGGCGCCAGTCGGTCTCACCGTGGTCCGGTGGAGTTCACACGGGCGTTTTGGCGTCGAATGTATCAAGATCGATCCGGTGGACCAGGAGCGGCTTCGCTGGCTCGTGACCGGAACTGGCTCCGCTCTTCAGGCAGCCGGGAATGTTTCTCGTTCCAAGTTACCTGTTTCACGGTTCCAGAGACTGTTTCCTGACAACATGAAACCTGAAACGAGAAATCAGGAACCCTTCTCCTGAACGAACGATGCATCACCAGCCGGCGTAGCGGAACAGGGAGCCATCAATCTATGATGGATCAGGGGGCTGCCATCAGGCGCGGGCGAAGGATTAGGCCTGCCGATAGCGAGGAGGCCAAGGCCTCGTTGAAGGTGTCGTACCTGACGGATCGCTCGTTAGGGAAGGGCCGCATTCTCTCCCTGTCATCGCGTGGCTGTGTGGTGGAAGGTGACGTGCCGCTGCCTGCCGGGTGCGGTCTGCATCTCTTGATTCCGCAATTTCCAGGTACGGACGCAGCGGTTCCCATCTCGTGGGCGATCGTTCGATGGAGCGAGGGCACGCGGTTTGCTGCCGAGTTCCTCTCGATGCCCAGGTCGCAGCGGGAGCGGCTCGATGAATTTGTGGAACTGGTCAAGGTATCAGGAAGTTCGAACCTCGACTTTCAGCCGTCGGACTTCAACCGATGATGGGGGTGCTGCACTGGTGGTAACAGAACAGACCAGATCGACCATGGAGCATTGGAATACGGTGTGCGCGGATGTGTCCTGCGTCCGGTGCGCCAGGGAATATGTGCTGCCAGTTCGTGAATCCTCCTGGTTGGATCGATGCTGGAGCCGGCTGTCGGTACGGCCATTCAGATGCCAAGTGTGTAATGCCAGATTTCGAACACGCCGGACTGCGCCGTCTCCGGAACACAGCCTGAGATCGCGACAATATGTGCGAGTGCCCGTCGAACTGTCGGCGCTCCTCCAGTTTCATGATGGCGCCACTGCCAGGGCGATGATCACGAACCTCTCGATCGACGGGTGCGAGATTCATAGCGAGCGGGGGCTGGAGAGGGGAGAGACCTGTACCCTTCAGATATCGGGGTTCCACGATACCGGGATGATAGAGGTGGAGGTGACCGCCGTCCACACAGCGCGTCCACAGACGGCGGGGCTGAAGTTCTTGCGGCTGAGTGAGCTGGGGCGAGAGGAGATCGGGCGTTTCCTGTACATCCGGTGGAAAGCGTGGAGGAGAGAGAGGCAGACAGAGGGAACGCAGAAAAGGGACGAGGGAAGGCCGATGGTTGGGCGTTGAAGTTCGGTACAGGTCAGCCTTCGATTCTTTCCTGGCAGTTTTTTGACAAACTAGATGACGACTCCAGAAGCGATGCCAGGTCTGAGCGCACTGACAGAAGCTGAATGGCCCGCAGGCTGTTCAGAAAGGCCGTCCAGCAAGGCCGCAGCGAGTGAAGGCCGGAGGCGTACCCTCTGGGGCGCACGGTGCGACGAATAAGGAGCACCAAGTCTGTGCGCGCCGCCGAGTTGGTGAGGCGGCCGGGTCCCCGTTGAGGATCTGAACGATGCGAGAACGAAGCTGGCGGGCTTTTTCAGCATCCAGCTCAATCAGGCCTTGAGGGCAAGACGCGGAGTTGAGTCGGTCTGCTTGTAGGCCGGGAGACCAGCCTGCCTCACGGTTGGAGGCGGTGCCACGATCCCGGCATCTTTGGGCCTGTTCGCCTGTTCCGCCACCTGTCTCCAGGAACTATTGAGATCGGTCAACAACGTGCGCACCCTCTCCAACGGTTGAACCTGTTTCGCAAGATGTCCCTTCACCAACTCCTCATGCATATATAGATAGAGTCGGTCCAGATTGCGCGCAATCTCACCCCCCGCTTCGAAATTGAGCGACTTGCGCAATTCAGCGATGATCGCCAAGGCTCGGTACAGGGCGAGACCGGAGGCCAGGGTATTCTGTTTCACCATTTCCTGTGCCGCCTGCCCGATCCGAGAAATCGCGCCTTCATACAGCAGCACGATCACCTGCGCCGGATCGGCCTGCCCGACATCTCCGGCCAGATACGTCCCGACCGCATTGGGGTTGTATGATAGGCTCACAAGCACTCCTCCCTCAGGACTTCCAACGATTCGGGTCATTTCCCAAATTTTGGCAGGTTCGTGAGTTGGTTCGTCACAAAATTGCTCGTCGCTTGAAACTTACTGAGTAGCGATTCCAATCGGACAAGTTGTGAACGGAACCGCTCTCCTTCTTGTTCAATACGGGCATTGAACTTCTCGATGTCCTTCTTGAGCCGATCCACAGTGCCTTGCAACCCCTTCGATTTTGACGTCAGGATACCGATAGTCGGATCGGTGTAGGAGGCCAGGGATGATACGAGCTGGTCCCCGACACCCCGTGTCACGGCAATGGAGCCAAACAGCCCGACCGCCGCGCTTTCGGTGCTGATGGTCAGACCGTCTTCCCCGAATCCCGAGTTACTTTTCAGCACATTCCCACGGCCGATTGCTGAATGGTCGTTGATCGTGCCGGCAATATCGACCCCCTGCGCCGTCAGCCCGACCGAGCCGATGCCGGTTTGCGTAACGCCCGCCTGGTCGGAGACAACTGTAAACCGCACGTCAGCACCATAATCCTTCGACGTGACTTTGAGCCGTCCGCCGTCGTTGGACGCGGATAGACCGACTTTCTGCGTCGCAAAGGCGCTGTTCACGGCACTGACAATGTCGTTGATTCTCTGGCCCGCTGTGAGCGTGACGCTGACAGATGTCGTCGTTGGGGTCGTAGCGGTGTAATCTCTGCTATAGGAAAAACTGAGCGTTTCGGCGAGCGTCAATCCCGTCGTGGATAGATCCTGAAATGTCACATCCGACAAGCCCCCGAGCAGGGCTTTCTGAGGCGCCGTGGTGATGTTGAGCCCGTAACGGCCGGCTGACGTCGTGGCACTCAGGCCGGCGAAGGTCACGGCACTGTTGCTGGGCGTTCCAATCCCGAGGAACAGCCTCTGAACACCCTCCGGGTCCGAGCTGATGGCGGAGGACAAGGTCCCCTCATCGACCGTGAGCGCGCCGGTCTTGCTGTTCGACGCAATGCCGATCTGAGACAGATTGGCCTTCCCCGTGGTGAGGCCGGGAATCTGGCCGCTGATGATATCTTTCAGTTTCTTTTGAATGGCGCGTAGCGTCGGATCTCCGAGCAACGTGCTGGCCTGACTGCTGTTGGCAGTGAAATTGAGCTGCTCATTCAGAAACGTATTAAACTCATTATAGGCCGTCACGAAATTCTTGATCTTCTCCGTGGCGCCGGAGGCATTCGACGAGACCGAGAGGGTCAGACCGTTCGCGGTATCCGCTTGCAGCAGATTCAACGTCACGCCTTGGATGAGGTCCGTGATGATGTTGGACGATTTCGTGTAGGTGGCGCCATCCACGACCACGATGGCATCTTGCCCGGCTTGAAGGGTGGGCGCGAACACATCCACGGAAAACCTGTCGCCGGCGACCAACGTGCCGGTCCCTCCGAAACCGACCGTCACGCCTTCGTTGCCGGCACCGCTGCCGTCGATCGCGGTCGCAGCAACCGCTGCCGTAATGCCTGCGCCAGAAGTTGCAGCTCCAGCTGCCGCGTTATAGGCTGCGCCCCCGTAGCCCAGATAGGTCAGACCGCCGTCGATGGAATACTTGTAGGCGGCGGCTCCAGGCGCCCCGCCGGTCACGGGCTGAATGAGAAAGGTCTTGTTCGTCGAACCAGTATAGTTGTTGCCTGCATTCGAGGTGATCGTGCCGGCAAAACTGTTTCCGGTAAAGGCATAGGCCGCCTCGACCTTCTTGTTCGTAAAGTCTAATGTGGTGTCGTTGTTCGTGATGGCGATGCTATTCGATGCGCCGTTTTCATTGGTGGCGAGCACCAGCCGATAGGGATTGGATCCCGTCCCGTCGTTGACGATCGAGGCCGTGACGCTGCCGCCCTTCGCGTTGATCCCATCCCGCAGCGCCTGTACTGTCGTGGTGGCGGATACCGCGACGCTGTATTCCGTCCCAGCATTGCCGACCTTGAACTTGAAGGTCCCGTCGGCGCTCGCAACGGCTGTGGCGTTCTGATCGACAAATCCATTCGCCGCCAACTTGCCTGCTTGAGCCAACTGCTTGACCGAAACGGCGTAACTCCCCTTCGCAGCCGTGCTGTTGGCTGTCGCCGACAGGAGCGTGGCGCCCGCCGTGGTCTTCCCGACCGACATGGTATTGACATTAAAGTTCGCTGGATTGTTGACGGAGCTGGCCACGGCCAGCAGCGTGGAGAGCTTCGTGCTGACGCCGGCCACGGCGGTAATTTCTTTCTGATAGCCCGCCTGCCTGGCCTGCAAGAGTACGACAGGACGACGCTGGGAGTCTTGAACCTGCTGGATCAGTTGCTCGAAATCGATCCCGGATGACAATCCGGTGGAGGTAATGCCCATGGTGTCTCCTTACTTCGATTCTGTATCGGCTGAGAACGGAGAACCTTGAGCGATGAGACGTGTGAAGAAGGTCTGGGTTCTGAGTTCTGAGTTCTGAGTTAGAGGCGGACGGAAAGAGCGGGACGGACGAGGGTTTAAGGTCCGAAGTTCCAGGAACTCAGAACTCAAAACTCAGAACTTCGAACTGCCTGTCTCGCTCACAATTCAACCGGTCTTATCGATGAGGGGACCGATCAGGTTCCGAATCACATCTGAAGCGATCTTCATCTCTTTGGCGGGAATTTCTCTGATGACGGCTCTGGTTTCCTGATCCACAATGACGGCCGTGACTTCCTTCGTCTCCTGATCCACGCGCAGTTGAAATCCATAGGCCGGCTGCGTGGCGACCGACGATACGGACGGTTCTTGCTCCTTCGAAGTGGCGGCTTCCGGTGGTTTCACCCGTGGCTTCGATTGGACGGCTGGAGCCGAAACGATCTCCGCGTCAATCTTGCTTTCCATGTGTGACCTCATATTGTAGGGAGAAGAGGCGCGGACCGATCGGTCCGCGCCTCCTTCCTCTGTCACTTACCGCTGCAAGAGCTGCAGCGCGATCTGCGACGTGCTGTTCGCCTGACCCAGAATGGCCGTACCGGCCTGCACCAGGATCTGGTTTCGCGTGAATTGCGCCGTTTCATAGGCGAAGTCAGCGTCCTTGATCCGGGCCGCCGCTGCTTCCTGATTCTCAGCGGACACAGTCAAGGCCTGTGTCGTCAGCTCCAGCCGGCTCGTCAAGGCGCCGACATCGGACCGCACCTTGCTGATCTGCGCAAGGGCCGCATCCAGCGACAGAATCGCCGTATTGGCGCCGTCTTGCGTGGTGATGTCCAACAGGCTCAGCGAATTATCGAGATTCGTCGTATAGGGCACGGTCGTGTTGGCCGAGCCAAGATCCGTGGTCCTCCCGGAGAATGAGACGTCGCCCTGTGACGTCAGTCGGACGGCGCCTCGATAGAGGTTAGCCCCCGCTGTCGCTCCGGTAATCGTGGCCCCGTTCGCCGTCGAGTACAGAGCGATATTCCGCCCGTCCTGGGCCGACAAGACCAATGCCCCGGAACCACTGATGTTCGCCGTGACCCCCGTGGAGGCGGTCTTGGCATTGATCGCCGCCCGCAAGACGCCGGTGCTGTCGCCGGCCGCGATGTTCGCCGTCGCATCGATCGCAAAACCATTGATGAAGAGATCGTTGGCTACGAGCGAGCCGGTTGCCACGCCGGTCGTTTGGGAGAACACGTTCGCAACGGCCACCGCCGCCACCCCAGTCTTGCCCCTGACATTGTTGATGGCCGCCGCCTTCGCGATTGCGCCGGACTGGCCGTTATAGTTGCTGACCTCGTTGGTCGCGTTGCCTGATCCGACCACCTGGCTCGCTAACCCGATTGTGCTCAACGAAGAGCTCATCGTGCCGACAGCGCTCACCGCCAACTTGATGTCCACCCCCTTGGTTGCAACCAGCACATACCCCTCACCCCCTGAGGTCACACGGGCTGTGACATTGGTGATACCGGCTGCATTGATCTTGGCCACAAAAGCCGAAACGAACTGAGAGTTCGAGCCGTAGGCGTTGCTGGTGCCCGATGCAATGGATGCCCCGGACACGTTGGCTAAACTGGTAATGGCCGTCCCGTTGATATACAAGGCCCCGGCACCGCGCACCAATAATCCCCCCATTTGGCTGATGCCGCCGTAGTCACTTACCGCCGTATCTACCTGCTTAAAATTGATCTCCAGCACCGATACCTGGTCGTCGGTCGCGTTGGTTCCGCCGACTAACTGGCCGTTGATGTTAAACTCACCAGCCGTGATGGCGCCGAATCCACTCTGGTTGGCCGTACCAAGCGAACCGATATTATCGTCGATGTTCAAAGAGAAGGCCGCGAACTTCCCAAGCTGGGCTGCCCGAACATCGCCCAACGAGAAGGTGATGGTCTGGTCTGCGTTGGCGCCGACCTGAATCTTGCCGGATGAAAATGAACCGTCCAGCAAGGAAGAGCCGTTGAACTCCGTGGTGCTGGCCAACCGATTCAGCTCTGCGACGAGCAAACTCGACTCACCATGTAGGGTCGCACGATCCGACGCGGTGTTCGTATCGCTGGCCGCCTGCACAGCTAATTCACGCAACCGTCCAATGATGTTGGTGGCGACGTTGAAGGCTCCTTCCGCCGTGTTGACCAAGGATCCGGCGTCGCCGGCATTCCGCACGGCCACGCGAAGACCACGTGACTGCATGTTCAACTTCGTCGCAATCGACAATCCGGCTGCGTCGTCCGCAGACCGGTTCACCCGGAGACCGGATGACAGACGCTCCAACGACTTGGCCAGCATGTCGTTGCTGACGCCCAAATTCCGTTGCGCCGTTAAGCTGGGGATGTTGGTATTGACTGTTAATGCCATTGGAAATTCCTCCGTGATCGAAACACAACTGGAACAGTATGACGCCGCAACATCCATGTCGTCGGCTTGAATCGACTCATCGCGCGACAGCAGGCCCCCTTCGCCCCATGCCTCCTTTCCTTGTGGTTGTGAGTATGCATTGGACTCAGTATCGGAATGCGGCCTAGTAGACTTGAGGGTCGTATGGCCCTAGGGCCAGCTCATGTCGGTTCGTGGCGATTGGTGCAGATTACTGGCCCAGCGCGACAGGCGAAGAAGTTCTGAGTTCTGAGTTCTGAGTTCTGAGTTAGAGACGGATAAAAAAGCCAAGACGTGCGAGAGTGGCGGGAGGGACGAGGGTTCGAGGTCCGAAGTTCCCGAAACTCAGAACTCAGAACTTTGAACTCAGAACTTCGTGTCGCACGCTTCACGCTTCACGAACGACGGCCTTCTTAGGCAAGGTGAAGCAGATTGGCGGCTAGATAACGGGGAAAGTTGAGGGCCGGATCGAAACTGTAGAACACCACGAGGACTTTGCCTCCCTCTACATCGAGGAATGCCGGATAGCCTGCTTCGAACTCATGTTGATATGGATAACCTTGGGGATCGTCGAGCAACCGATGTTCGGGCCAGGTCGCGCCGAAATCCTCGCTCACACTGATGCCCACGCCGGCAGCCGCCAGCCCTTGAGGATTCCCCATATGGTTTCTGTATCCAAGGAGGAGGAGCCCCGACTCTGTGAGATGAAGAGACGGAGAGGTGCCCCAGAGCGGCATCGGCTGAGGCACAGACCAGGTATGGCCTCCATCGCTCGACAGGCTCTGGAACAGTTGCCTCAGCGTCTGCCCTACTCCCTGCTGGCGGAGGACTGCCAGGATTGGCCCGTCCGGCAGCTCCAATAGCGTCGCCTCGTTGAATCCGGCGCAGTGGACCACCTCGTCCTGAGGGGATGGGATCCTCGTGTGAGGGTCATAGCCAATCGTGACATGCTCTCCCCATGTGTGGCCGCCGTCTCGCGAACGGACCAACCCAGTCCGCCATGCTTCTTCGCACACCCGCTTTCCCCAAATGGGACAGAGAAGATCTCCGTTTCTCAGCTCGATGATCTTGCCATAGGCAAAGGGCTCGATCACGTCGGCGCCGATCGGTACCGGATCGGACCAGGTGGCCCCGTGATCGCCGGAGCGTAGAATGAGGAGATCCGCTTCGTGCTGGTCCCACTTTCTGGTGATCCTGGTATCGCAGCAGGGGTACAGCACCGTGCCATTTTTCAGCGTAGTCAGGCCTACGGAAAGATTGATACAGCCGTCCGGCTTCTTGGAACGAACGAGTGAGACAGGGGCATTCCACATCAGTCCGTTATCCGAGGAGCGAAGAAGAAACGCCTCGCCTCCTGGCTGGCAATCGAACTGGGTGCAGAAACTAACCAGAAGGTCCCCGTTCGCAGCTCTCGCGAGGCCAGGGAACAGGGCTTCATCCTCACCGCTCTTGTAGACGACGAACTTCTCGCGAATCGTGACGCGTCGAAGCCGATGCGGCAGCGATGCGACTGTATGTTTCATCGTTTCACGTTCCATCTCTTAGCAGGATGCTAAAAAAGTCCGCCAGCAGCGTTCTCGCTTCGCTCGGATCCTCAACGTACCCCAGAGGGTACGCTTCCGGTTCCTCACTCGCTGCGGCCTTGCTGGACGGCCTTTTTGAGCATCCTGAGGCTCTTGTGACATCGGCGCCATATGGGGGAATCCATCGGCCGGTTATGTCTACACCAAGTTTTTCGCTGCCTGTTCCGTCTCACGCCTATTGCGTCGACTCTATCGGCACAAAACGCCTCCACCTGGAGGCTTCGCGCTCCAGGTCGCGACAGAGTTCTCTGACGTTCTATTCGAGTTGAAGCTTTCGCACCAATCATGTGCCGGCATGATGCATGACGGTTCGTGGCCCTTCGACAAAGCTCAGGGTCCCGAGCACAGTCGAGGGACGAAATCACCCGAGAACGCGTTTCTCGTGAAACGTATCTCGTGTAAGTGTTTCGAGTTTCATGTTTCTGGTTTCAAGTTGTGTGAGTCGGATTGGTGAAATTTAGAGGTCGAACCTGAAACTTGAAACCTGAAACTAGAAACTTCACTTCCGGACGAACGACACGTCACGCGCACGCACAGCGGATCGGCGATTGCAGCAGACCTGCTCATGAACCATGCTGGTTGGGGCAGCGCCTCCCCTTCAGATCGTGCCAAACGTCTGTAACCAGTTGAATCTGTGAGCCGTTTCTCATCTGGCCGGTCTGCATTGAAGCATCGTTCAGGGCCTCCGATGCTTCGGATTACTTCTAACGCTCAATATTTCACCGATACCGACCGATACAACCCAGAACAGAGACTGGGCTCAACTGTACCTCTACTAACCTACAAGGGAGATCAACCATGTGGCAGCCAGAGAAGCCGGAAACCAAACGTCCGTCATCATACCTCTCGAGTTCGGATAAAAGTATCCCACTCTCTCCGAACACCCAACCGGAATCGACAGATGCCATTGTGGCCTTTATCGGCAAAGGGGTCGAATTCAAAGGAACCATGTCCTATAGCGGGACCGTGAGGATCGATGGAATCCTTGACGGAGAGGTCCACACCGATGGGACCCTGTTGGTCGGAGAAGAAGCCGTTCTCACTGCAAAGGTCAGCGCGGGAACCATTGTGTGCATGGGGAGAATCACCGGCGACGTCATCGCGAAGGAGAAGATCAAGCTGATGGCCCCCGGCGTGCTGAGTGGCGGAGTGAAGACTCCAAGCCTCTCCATGGAGGAAGGGGTGCAGTTCAACGGGACGCTGGAAATGACAGAGGCCGTCAAGGGCATGTCGCGAAACACGCCACTCCACTCCAACGACGATGCAGACGTCTCGCCCCTTAAACGAGTCGCTGCTTAGAGAGGCAGGCAGCCTGAGAGCCCGGTTCGGATAGAGTGGAAAGAGGATCGGTCGCTCCGAGCCACCGCACGACCTCATCCACGGAAACGCAGGTATAGGCCCGTATCGTTTGTGATCATTCGTCGCACAATCATGGACCCGCGTCGCGGAAGCGACGCGCGGATCCGTGAAGATCCGATGCCTACGCGTGCAGTGCTGAGAGGATCCGAGTGGCGAGTCTGCTGACCGGAGGCTCGCCGTCGCAACGGACCGGCCTGTCTGCGCGCGGACAGGCACAGGCAGGCGATTGCCGTAGACGCGCTCATGAACAATGCAGGCTAGGAGGGTCTCATGTGGACGTCAGGGAAAAGCCGGTCCGAGGCTGGGACGGAGCAAGACGGTTTTACATTCCTAGGAAAGGGCGTCGTCTTCTACGGCGACCTGCTCTTGGAAGGAGAGGTTCAGATCGAGGGTCAGCTCGAAGGCGAGATCCATTCAACCGGCCTGTTGACGATCGGAGAACATGCCGTCATCAAGGGCAATATTACGACCGGAACGTTGATTACGAGCGGGAAAATCGAAGGCAATGTCATCGCATCGAAGAAGATTAAAATCCTGGGTTCTGGAATCTTGATCGGCAATGTTCGCACTCCCGCAATTTCCATCGAGGCGGGAGCGTACTTTCACGGACAATCGGATATGGAGGGAGATTCGTGACCTCGCCGACCACCGTGGGAAAATGCGCGCTCCGAACACCCATGAAACGTACACTGTGAGCGGGTGAAGAAGTTTTGAGTTCTGAGTTCTGAGTTATGGGTTCTGGGTTCTGAGTGAGAGACAGATAAGAAAGCCGAGAGGGGGGAGAGTTCGAGGTCCGAAGTTCCCGTAACTCAGAACTCAGAACTTCGAACTCAGAACTTCCTATCGCGCCCGTCGCGCACGTCCTGCTTGTCTCGCTCACCTCTCACCCTACTGCGTCGTCGCCATCGCGACCTGGCGTTGATAGAGTGCCGCGATCTGCAATAGTAACTCCGTCCGATTGGGAACCAAACGAAGCATCTTCTCATAACAGCGTCCTGCTTCCAGGTAGGCCCCGCGTTTGAGATAGAGGCGCGCCAATTTCTCGTAGGCGTCGAGGTCGTCCTCTTCCAGTCGACAGGCCTCTTGGAGAAACGATTCGGCTTGCTCCTCAGACCCCCGCTCCAAGGCCAGGGCTCCCATCGCCTTGTAGATATCCGCGCGGGTCGGGTCGAGCGCCAGCGCCTGCTCCCAGGCTTCGACTGCGCCACCTTGATGCTCCAACTTCAGCCTGGCATGGCCCAGCTTCGCATAGCCTTCGGCAGTGCGATGCTGCAAGACCGCTTGCGCCAACATGGAGACCGCCCGCCGGTAGTCTTTGGTCCGATAATAAAACCACCCGGCTTCTTCCAGGGATTCCGCCTGAACCTTCCCGTCGAACTCCTTCTTGAGACGCGCGCACCGTTCTTCCCAGGCCCGGTGTTTGGCTTGCGCTTCCTGCACCAGCCCCGCCAACTTCCGATCGGTTCGGGCGAGACCTCTCAACCGCTCCAATACTTCCAGCGCCTCGCCTGTGCGATTGCCGTCCAGGAACAGACGGGCTGCGAGCTTGAGCGCCGGCACATGACCGGGATTGCGCGCCAAGGCTTCCTGGACGGACCGGAGAGCCTCCCGCCCATATTCAATCTTGCCGTACGCGACCCCACGCTGATACCACTCTTCCGCCGTGGCCCTTGCCTCCAGCGGCTGAGTCTCTAGTTCCTGTGCGCGCCTCAACCGGTCGATCAGTCGATCCAACGGCTTTTTGAAATTCTCTGCGGCGCGAACCACACTGGGATAGTAGACGGCAGCCCGCTCCACCTGCTGCGTAATCTTCCGATCGACGTCCTCGATCTCGTCGACCGTCGCCACGTCATGCTGCATCATGTACAGCTCCAATGCGTAGTTCTGTTCCCCCATCAAATGCAGCGCCCGCCCATGGCCGTCCATCTGCTGAGTCAATCGCTCGGCCCTCTCGGAGAGCCGGCAGAACTGCTCGTCGTCCAGTTCGCCCTTGCCGATCTTTTTCTTCAACTTGCCTGCCACCGCCACGACCTCGCGGCCCTCCTTCTTGATGCAATCGAATTCCGCACTGATAAAGTCCATATCCCGCAGCAGATCGCCCGTTCGCACGGCTTCCACCGCTTTGCCGGCTTCCCGCAGCATCCCCTTGATATTCAATTGCGGGAGATTGCAATACTCGTCGATGACGTCCCGCAGGCGCATGGGTCTCGCCCCCTGCTTCTTCGCCCCGGCTTCGGTCGCGTCGATAATGGTGGCCTGGGTCTCTGCAAAGGCTTTCTCAAAATAGTAGATGGCATGTTTAAAGGACGTCATGCTGCCGACCGGTTCGCCGAAGATATCCTCAACCATGTCCATGTCGCTGGTGTCGATATTCCACAGCGAAAGATCGCCGGCATGAACCTGGTTCTTGGGAAAGGCCAGATCCTGCCCGATGAATACGATGGGGTCGCACCCCATATGCCTGGCGAGAAAAAACGACATGTGCGCGACCGTCGTGCCGGACGAGAGGCCCCCCTTATCCTCCACATATTGCATGAGCCATGCTGGAATTCGGTTCGGCACATGCGAAGAGGTAAAGCGTGGTCCCTGAAAGGCTCGGATGCTTTCGTAGTAGCCGCCTGGATGATAGACCAACGAGATATCCGGGTCGATCGGCACGTTGGCGAACTTTTGAAAGTTGATCTGATTGAAGTCGATCGTGGTCACGATATCCGGTTTGATTCCCAGCGGCAACAGCAGCCGCAGTGCGGTGTCCACTGCGATGATCACCGCCCGTCCCTCTAATTCCCGGAGCAGGTGGATATTTTTCTCCAATGAAGGCCCTGCTGCGACCAACACCGCCGGTCTTCCTTGAAACAAGTTTTCCAGATGCTTGACACCGGCAGAGTGTAGGACTTCCGGAAAATTGAGCAGCGTGTTTTCCATCATGCGCCCACCGGCTTTCAGGGTCGTGTTTCGGTTCAGCATGATGGCCGTGGACTCTTTCTGCGCAATCGCCTCAAGCTCCCCATAGGCCTTGGGATTGAGGTGGACTGAGGGACCAAATGAAATGATATCCACTTTGGCGGTCATAAACTTGGTCGCCAGTCTCGCGATCCAGTCCTGTAAGGGAATCTGCGCTCCCACTAAGATACGGATATAGTCGGAGTCGAGGACCTCATGCAAATCGACGTGGGTGAGCGCCGTTTTCAGAATTGCCGCGTCCGCTTCACAGATGATGATCGTATGTTTCTCTTCCACCTTCCTTGCCAATTCTCTGGCCAGATATCCCAATCCACACCCAAGCAGAACCGACCCATTCGCCGCTTTCATATCGTGTTTTTCGGCCGAACGGACGGCACTGCCGATGGGATCTTCGAGATTATGGAGGAGCACGTTCTCACCGGATGGCAACGTCACCCTGGCAGTCGGCACATCCGGCTGCAGCGACTGAAGCACCTCGATATGGCTACAATCGATGTTGCTACGCATGAGCAACGCCAATTCCGGATCGCGTGATTCCATAATGGCGAGATTCTGTTCGAGGAAGTTCATGGGGAGGGTCCTTTCAAATAGAGCGATGGTACTCGCTCAGGTGTTCAGACTGAAGGCTACGGGCACAGGCTGAAGGATTTGAGGTTAAAGGCCGAAGGTCGGAGCTCCGAACACTTCAGCCTGAATACCTTCAGCCTATCGACCTGCTTCATCACTGGCTATGCCGTGAGGGCCGCACGATGGGGGGCCTGACGCCCGACTCTGTCAGGGAACACCTCCTGTAGCATCTGTAGAATCGACCGGCGTCCCAGCGGCAGATCGCGCCGGGAATCGTACCCTGCGGCCGGCGCCGGTTGGGCTCCTTCATAGGTGCGGCGCTTCAAGCCACGATGGGGAATCTCGATGTGCGGTGGAATGATGAACATCTCGTCGACTTCCAGGGCGATGGAGGCTTCGTCTTCCGACATGAGAAGTTCGTACGACTTTTCGCCCGGCCGGATTCCAACGACCTTCCGTTCGACTACCATGGGGTCGAGTCCCTGCTCCGGAGAAAAATGCTGGATGACGGCCTCCGCCAGGTCTCCCATGCGCAGCACCGGCATCTTCAGGATAAAAATCTCCCCTCCGACCATGCGGTTCATGGCCTTGAACACCAGGCAGACCGCTTGCGGGATCGACAAAAAGAAGCGGGTCATATCCGGATCAGTAATCGTGACCGGCTGGCCCTTGCCGATTTGATCGATCCAGGCCGGCACGACGGATCCTCGTGACCCCAGCACATTGCCGAAACGGACGCAGGCAAATTTGGTCCCGCTGACCCCGGCATAGTGGTGCGCGCTCGTAAACAGCTTTTCCGCCAGCAATTTGGTCGCGCCCATCACGTTCATCGGATTGACGGCCTTGTCCGTACTGATCGCGATGACTTGTTTCACTTTGTTCGTGATGGCGGCGTTGATCACATTCTGGGCTCCGATTACATTCGACTCGATGGCCTCGAAGGCGTTGAACTCGCACAGGGGCACATGTTTCATCGCGGCGACGTGGAAGATGACATCGGCTTCGACCGAGGCCCGGTTCAGTCGTTCGGCGTTCCGCACGTCCCCGATGAAGCACACAAGGTTCGGCAAACGCCCCAGTTCCTGAACCAACTGATATTGCATATGCTCGCTGCGAGAGAGAACCCGGACCATCTTGGGATCGTAGGCCAACAGTTGCCGGACGATCTCGGACCCGATGGAACCGGTGCCCCCTGTCACGAGAATGGTTTTACCTTCAATAAACTGCCTCATGCCGCCGCCTCATGATGGAATGTGAGAACCTGGGAGCGCAGGATCGAGCGCAATCCCTCTTCCAAGGTGGTCGTCGCGCGCCAGGCCAGAACGGCCGCCGCTCGTTCGATCGACAGGGTATTTCGCCGCTCACCCCCGGTATGTTCCGGGCAGTACTGCCCGACAGCCGGAATGTCCATCGCGTCCTCGATCTGGCGTAGAAGCGTGATGACGCTGGTGGGAACGCCGGACCCAATGTTGACGCAATCGGTCCAGTCTTGCGTCGAGACGGCCTTCCTGAATACGTCCGCGACATCCTTCACATACACAAAATCTCTGGTTTGCGCGCCGTCGGCATCGATGGAGATGCGCTGCCGGCTGCGAATACAGCCAATCAGATAAGGAATCAGTCCTTTGGTCTGAGCCGGCCCGTAGACATTGGACAGCCTGACGCACATCACCTGTGCCGTCGGGCCAACTAACGAGCGCAGAATCTCTTCCGCCGCGCATTTCATGGCGGCGTAGGGCGAAAGCGGATGGCAGGGACTCTCCTCTGTGGCATTGAGCGCATCCCCATAGACGAGGGCGGAGGAGGCATGCAGCACGCGCGGCACATGCTGCCGAACACAGGCCTGCGCCAAATTGAGAGTGCCCTTCACGTTGAGGTCCAGATACCGATCCACCGGCCCCTCGACCTGCCCAGTCAGATTGATGAGGACCGTGCAGCCGCTCAGGAGCCGGTCGAGTGAGGACGGATCGAAGATATCGCCCTGCACCGGCTCGACCTGCGGCAACCCGCTCAACCAGGATGGCCGAGCTCGATGCACCAGCACTCTGGTCGGCAGCGCGGTCAGCACATCAAGCACATGCCGGCCGATAAATCCGGTCCCGCCGATCACCGCTATGGTTGGGTTCGTCATTGTAAAACCTTTTTTGAATAAGGTGGTCCAGCGACAGGGTTTTCAAAACACGAACGATCCGTTCGGCAGAATGTCCATCGCCGTAGGGATTCACACGTTCAGCCACTTTCGCCTTGAAGGCGTCATCGTAGAGGGCAACGTCCAGTGCCTGTTTAATGGCATCGCGGTCGTAGCCGACATCCAGGACGTTACGAGGCCGTTCCCTTCCTTGTTGTCTCGTGCCGACGTTCACGGTCGGCACACCCAGACTCGCAGTTTCATGGATGCCGCTGCTGGAGTTCCCGACAAGCGCCGCGGCATAGCGAACGAGGTTGACGAAGCCCTCAGGAGGCAGACTCCGAACGACGGCGATGCGGCTTTGCTTGATATGGTGAATGATCTGTTGCGCGCCGGCATCGTTGTTCGGATAAATGAGCACACCCTGGAGCCGCATCTCTTGAACGGCGGCCAATGTCTCCTGAATCTGCTCTCCCGCTTGCGCCACTTCCGTCGTCACCGGATGTTGCAGGATGACCACATAGGGCTGAGTGGGATCGAGGCCGTGCGCCGCCAGCACCTCGGACTTGGGAGCGACCGGCGTATGCAGCACGACGTCCAGCGAGGGGCAGCCGACAACGAATATAGATTGCGGATGTTCCCCCATACGGATCAACCGTTGGGCTGCGTCTTCCGTAGCGGGAAAGTGCAGATGGGCGAATTTCGACATGGCGTGCCGAAGCGACTCGTCGATGCTGCCCGTCACCTCCCCCCCTTGAATATGCGCCACCGGGATGTTCATGTGGGCGCCGGCCATCGTCGCCGCGAAATTGGCTCCGATGTCGAATCCGGACAGAATGAGGTCGGGACGGAGACGTTCGAAGAGATCGACCAGCCCGGGAAGAATGCGCCCGATGGCCCTGGCCATTTCGGCGCCGGTGTCCGGCGCCTGGTCCTGAAACATCGGCAGGGTCGCTTCAATGGCAAACCCGTCTCGTTCGATCACATCGATGTCGTGTCCGTGCTCAGCCAAGAGGGAGATGCCGGTCACGATCAGCTTGTAATCGAGCTCCGGGTCCTCCCGGATGAGTTCAAGAATCGGCTTGAACCGGCTGTAGTCCGCGCGTCGTTCCGTGACAATGGCGATAGTCCGCATACTCAGATCGTCTCCCTTCCACTCATCGAACTCTCACATGTGCGGCTTGGCGGCCTGTTCGAAACCCGTGAAGCGTCGTTCGTTTCCGGATTCGGATGCCTCACGTTTCACGCTTCACGCTTCACGTCTTTTCCGCCTGTCTGGCGCTTCACGCTTCACGTTTCACGAACCACGAGGGCTGCCCTTACTCGATTTCGCTCCACTTGATTTGGTGATCCGGTTGCATGGGAACCTTGGCCACCCGTCCGAGCAACTTCTTGTACTCACGCGCGGGGATCTCACCGTCAGCCGGACGTTTGACCCAGAGATTGTCATCCGTGAGGCGATCGCCGGCCGCCACCGGTTTAATGACGACGACGGACGCGCGGGCAAATCCCATCACCGGCCGTTCCTGGCCCAAGATGGTCTTCTCCGAGCCGAGGGCTTGATAGATGGCGTCAGCCCCCTTCACAAGTTCCCGGAGTTCACCCGGTTCGAGCGAGAGACCCTGATCCGGCCCAGGCAACTGCCGGCTGATGGTGAAATGCTTCTCCAGCACACAGGCGCCTTTGGCCACCGCGCCGAGCGCGGTATAGATGCCGATCGAGTGATCGGACAGTCCGACCGGCAGGCCGAATCGCTCTCGCAGGACCTGGATGGCTCCCAACTTTACATCTGCGTAAGCGGTCGGATAGGTCGAGGTACATTGCAAGAGAATCAGCGGCACGTCGTAGCGCTCGATGAGATGGACCGTCTCGGCAATTTCCTCCAGCTGGGTCATACCGGTCGACACGATCATTGGCAGGCCCTTTCTGGCGACATGCTCGATGAGCGGAAGATTGGTGATCTCTCCAGACCCGATCTTGTAGGCCGAGATCCCCAACTCATCAAGTCGATCGGCGGCTTCTCGTGAAAAAGGAGTCGAGAGAAAGAGTATCCCCACTTCATCGCAGAGCTGTTTCACCGCCCGCTCTTCCGCCGCCGTCAGTTCGCACCGTTCGATGATGTCCCATAGGGGCTCCTTGCTGATGGAACCTGGCGTCATCTGGGTGTGAATCATTTCCTTGGCGGTGAGGTGGGTCTGGAATTTAATGCAGTGGGCGCCGGCCTCTTTCGCCGCATGCACCATCTGCCTGGCCAGGTTCACATCCCCATTGTGATTGATGCCGACTTCGGCAATGACGAAGGGCGGATGGCCCTCGCCGACTTCACGGCCGCCGATTCTCATGCTCTGCACTTTTGTATCGTATAAGGATGCCATCGATATCTCCCACGAAAAGACCGTCGTTCGTCTCTCGTCCGAAGAAAAGAGCATATGGCGTATAGCCAATAGCGTATGGTCCGAATAAAGAGTGGGTGCTTTTGCCACCAGCTATACGCTATTAGCCATACGCTCTTATCCCCAACCAGATACGCTTCACATCTGCTACATTGCCGCGACTAATTTCTTGCCCAGTTGCATGAGCTGTGGAGCGGTCTCGGCCTTGGCCTTGGCCGCCAACACCTCCTTGGCAAAACGCGGTTCGCCATGAATGGTGCGCCAGTACGTTTCGTATTCCTTGATCCTCTTGACGTCGTGCTGGAGCATCAGTTCTCGGAGACCGAGCAGCTCGACGGCGTTGAAATTGTGGCAGATGACCGCCGTGATCTTCGTCGCATCCCCGACATCGAGGATGAAGGCCTCTAGATCGCCGCCGTATTGCTCCAAAATCCGGTCCTTGTAGGTGTAGTACCACTCGGAACCAGGATAGGGCGTGGCAAAAAACGGTTTGACCATGATGCCGATCCGCTCCCAGAAGGCCATGTTGTCGTACAGGCTGTCGAAGAACTCATCGGGAAAGCCGACGATTTGATTGGGGATCGGTCTGATGCCGGCTTCCATCGTAATCTTCAAACAGCGCTCATTCGTCTTGACCGTCGCGCCCTTGCCGATCGTCTTGAGCACCCGGTCCGAGAAGGACTCCAAGCCGTAATCCAGATAGGTGCAGCCGGCCTTGTGCATGGCCTGCAACACTTCTGGGTAGGCCAGGGTCGCGTGGCTGGTCCCGCCCCAATGGACGCCGTCGCAGGTCTTGGGATCGTGGGGCACGCCGTCCCGGACACAGCTGGGCTGGAGACCCGCCTTGATCCACAAGTCGGAAATCTCGAACAGCCACTTCTTTTTTGTCGACACGTGCATCGTCATCAGGTTTTCATCGAGGAAAGAGACGAAATCGATCTGGAACCGTTCCTTCATATACTTCACTTGCCGGACGACATATTCAGGACTGTGCCATCGAATGTTGCGGTCGTTGTTGAACACCACGTCGCCGCCGTCCGTCTGTTCTGTGTCCGTGTATTTCATGTCGCCGGTCAGCCCAAGATGAAAGCAGAACTTGCAGATGAGGGAACAGCCGTAAGACATATTGATGTCCAGCCGCCGCTTCGCCAGCATGGCTTCTTCCGACAATAAAATGCATGAGTTCTTAAAGTAGATGTCGAGGGGGAACAGTTCGTACATCGGGAACGGCAAGCTGTCGATATCCTGAAGCAGAGGCCGTTCCGCATTCAGGGTGATAACGCCCTGTTCGTTACGCCAGATGATGCCCTGAACGTCGGACCACTCGCTGGTCCGGCTCCGGCCTTCGTCGATCTTTTTCAAGACCTCCGGAAAGGTGATCACACCCTCCCCGACGCCGCCGATATCGACTTGAGGGCAGAAACCCATGATGTCCCGCGGCATGGCGGTCAAGGCGCCTCCGCCCATCATGATGAGCGCATCCGGCGCGTACTGCCTGGCCAATTGCACCGTCTTCTTCATGTAGCCATAGGAGGTCGTAATCCCGCCGGTGGCAATGACATCCCAGGTATCCGCTGTGATGGCATCGATGAGTTCCTCGTCGGTGGGTCGCCAGCCGTTGGCGTCGAACACCTGAATCTCATGCCCCTCTCGATTCGCGACCGCTGCGAGCAGCGCCAATCCGTAGGGCACATGCCGGGGATCGTCTTCGGCGCGAACCACGGGATTAACGATCAGAACTTTTGCCATATGCTTCTCCTTCGCTCTCGCCGTCAGCCATCAGCTCAAGCTGACGGCTGATCGCGTCCCTGCTGTTCTTTGATAAAGTGATCCAGCGCCATCCACTCGATACCTTCGCCGATTAACGTGCCGCCTTCAGTACAGTTGTAGGCAGTCCATCCTGATTGCTTCACCACATCCAGAAAACATTGCCGGTACCAGTAATAGGTCGGGTCGGTATACCAGGTTTCATTGAGGTGCGGATTGTAGATCTCAATGTAGGCTTCGCTCAACCGATCTTCCGGATAGACTTTGATCAGCTCGTGGTAGTACTGGGTCTTCGACAAAGGCGTGCCAGGGGCATAGCCGAGATCCATGCCGACGAATGCTACGGGTGACTTCTGCAGAACGGCATTGGCAACAATCCAGGCGGATGCGCCGCCGTTGCCACCGGTCACCATGCAGGGCATGCCGGTCAAGTCATACAGACGCCTGGTATGGCTGCCCGGCGCGTCGTAGTCATCGCAAATTGGATTCCACCAATAGAGCGGCATCCCGGCCTCCCGACAGCGGGCGACCACGTTCGGCGCGACACAGGTCGCCATGATGACCTTGATCTTGGACCCATGCTCATTGACCAGACGGATCAATTCGTCGTTGCGCTCCCGCTCTTTCGTATTGAGCGCCGGATCCAGATCTTGCCGGCGGAAGTAATCGTCGTCCGCCCGCTGGGCCAGATCCGGGTCCCCGAACCAGCGGATGATCCAGGTCGGGTGGGGGTCTACACAGACGACGTAATCGGGAATCAGGCCGTTCCGCAGGCAATGACCCATCGCCCCATCGGCGACGACCAGCGTTCCGCGATAGTCGAGATCCTTGATGGTCTGAATCGTCCCACGCCGATGCAGGCTCGGTCCCGCCGCCATACTGATCGCCGACGTGCCCTTCTCAGGAGCGGTGCGCGGCAAATCCAGCACCGTCTGTTTCATATAGGGCAGATTCTGCTGTGCGTGCTGGAACCCAATCTCCGTCGTCTTCTGAAAGGTGGCTTGGGCGACCAGCTCCAGGCAAGCTGGATCCAGACTACTTTTCATCGCTGGTTCCTCTGCTCGAACCTGCCGTCTTGTCCCCTGTCCAGAGCACGTTCTTGCCCTTCATGACAAACGCGATACTCCCGCCGAGATGAGCCATCGCGCGACGTTCGAACTCGGATACCGTAGCCTGATGCGCCTCGTCGACCTTCTCAACCCCGGTGGCATCCGCTTGACCCGTCTTCGCATTGTCCGCTGTTTGCCCCGGTACGGTATAATTGCCGATCAATTTCGCCATGACTTAGGCCCTCACTTTCAGAAATTCATGTGCCATCGCTTCTGCCGTCATAAAATCCACCGGCTCATCGATATCGACTGACCGCTCACGTGACATAATCACCATCCCGCTGTGCGGCCCGGTAATGAGATGCTGCTCCATCAAGACCGAGCGTCTGGTCGCCCAGACCGCTCCATTCGGAATATACAGTTTCGGCAACTTTTGACTGATTCCCGCGTCGCCCTGTACCAGTGTGCCGGTGAAGGGTAGTGCCAGCGCGCCATTGAGGCGATACATCCACTCCGGGCGCTCGTGGACTTCACAGGCGGTAAAGACTGTGTCCAAGTCCGACTCCAGCATCCTGGCGATACAGGCGTCGATGTCTTCGCTCGTGCAGAATGGAGTCGTGGGCTGCATCGTCAAGGCGATGGAGACGAAACAGCCCTGTGCTTCGATAAACTGGACGGCATGCTGAGTGACCAGCTCGGAGGCGACGTCTTCCGCCAGGTCGGCGGGACGCATGAAGGGCACTTCCGCCCCGTATTCACGGGCGATTTGTGCAATCTCCGGGTGATCGGTCGACACAATCACGCGTTCTAACAAGCGGCTCTCCACCGCGGCCTCCACCATGTATGAGATCAACGGCCGCCCCGCGAGCAGCTTGATATTCTTCAGCGGAATGCGCTTCGAGCCGCCTCGCGCATGGATGACGCCGATGACTCCATTGGATTCACGAGACGATCGTGTCATGCTGCTGCTCCTTCAGTTCCGGAATGGCCTCAAGCACTTTTTCAAACGCGTGAACGATGTCGTCCATGTCGGCGGTCGTCGCGGGAGGGCGGGCGACAAAAGTCCAGAGGGCCGATTGCGCACAGAGATCCTCCGCGACGGGACAGAGGCCCTTGGCGTAGGACACAGTCCCTTGATAGAGATGGCAGGTAAAGGGACAGCCCTGTTTCCCGTAGGCCATCCGCTCTTGAAACAGCGGGTTATGGTAGAGCGGCCTGGGATAGCCGGACCCGACCGGAATGCCTTCGGCCACAAGCGCGTGAATGAACTGTTGCCGAGGAATGCCGATCCGCCGCTCATCGTAGGTCATGCCGAATACGTGATAGACGTGCCGGCTCTGTTCCGGCTCGACCGGATAGCGGAGTCCCGGCACAACCGGTAGCCGATCGAGCAGATACCGTGCCAATTCACGCCGACAGCTATTCTGACCATCCAGTTTCTGTAACTGGACAAACCCGATGGCCGCCTCGATTTCGGTCATTCTGTAGTTCCAGCCGATCGTCTGCGCCAAATATTTACGGGCCTCTCCGGCAATGACGGTCTCACCGTGATTCCGCACCATCCGCGCCTGTTCAGCCAAGTCTGGATCGTTCATGATCAGCATCCCGCCCTCGCCGGTCATCATGTTCTTGCTTTCCTGGAAGCTGAACACGGCGCAGTCTCCCATGGTGCCGACCAGGCGGCCCTTGTACGTCGCGCCAGGAGCCTGCGCGCAGTCCTCGATCACTTTGAGATTGTGCCGGCGCGCAATGGCGAGGATCTCATCCATTTCCGCAGGCAGGCCGAGCAGATGCACGGGAATGACGGCTTTCGTGCGGGGCGTGATCGCCGCTTCGAAGGAGCGGGGATCCAAGCAAAACGTCACCGGGTCGATGTCGGCAAAGACAGGAATGGCATTGTGGTGCAACACGGCGGTGGCGGTGGCCGTAAAGGAATAGGGAGGAACGATGACTTCATCTCCGGGGCCTATTCCGCAGGCGGCAACGGCAGCGTGCAGGCCGGAAGTTGCCGAATTGAAGGTGATTCCATAGGTCATTGAATGGTACGCCGCAAATGCAGTTTCAAACGCTTGGACCCGTTGACCTCCCAGAAATCCAGGCCGGCTGGCTGAGAAACTGGAGAGATGCCCGGAATCCATGACCTCCATGACCGCCTTCTTTTCCTCATCCCCGATGATGGGGTACGGAGGAAAGGGCTTGCTGCGAACAGGATGTCCTCCCAGAAGCGCTAACTTGGTGGCTGTGGCTGTGCTCTTCACTCGCGAATCCTCCTTCTGTTTAGCAGGATGCTGAAAAACCGCTCTCAGGAACCGCGACGCGTATCTCGTTATTCGCGCGAGACTTGCGAGAACAGCAGGACGGGTAAGACGGCCGACGGTCCGAGGTCCGAAATTCCAAAAACTCAGAACTCAGAACTCAGAACTTCGAACTTCGCGTCGCGCCTGTCGCGCACGTCTTGCGTATCTCGCTCACCATTCACAAGCGGCAGCTCCACACGACTGTTGCCGCGCTGAACCGACTCGCGGAGCGCATAGGCGATGTCCAACGCCGCGAGGCCATCCAGCCCGTTGCAGGCCGGCTGCTTCCCGCTGTCGACACAATTGATGACGTCTTGCACCGCGGTCACAAGACGACTGACCTGGGGTAACCCGTCAGGGACAACGCCGCCGATCCCGGCGTCCGGCGCAAGCTCTCGATAGCCGGAGTAACGCGGACTTTCTTCGAATCGACAGAGGTCTATGGCGGCTCCGTCTCCGGAGAGACGCAACCGACCGGCACTGCCGAAGAGATCCAGTTCGAACACATGGTTGGCCCGGTCCCACCCTGAAACGATGCAGCCTGTGGCGCCGGAACGGAATTGCACTAGTCCGGAGAGATTCTCTTCTTCGTCAGACGCGATCCGAGTATCGGGGGACTGGCCGCAGACCCATTGGACGTCCCCCCCGAAAAATCGCATGAGATCGAACAGGTGCGTGCCCATCGTGAAGACCTTGCCGGGATAGTAGCCGACAATCGCTTCAAGGCGGCCGATCGCTCCTTCCGTCAGAAGCTGTTTGGCCCGAACATAGAGAGGCTCCCAGCGCCGGGTATGGTTGACGGCCAATAGCACGCCGGCTCCCCGACACCGATCGACCATCTCTGTTGCCTGTGCCGGCGTCGATGCCAGCGGTTTTTCGCAGAAGATTGCGCGGACTCCGGCCTGCACGGCGGCAAGGACCATCTCGTGATGCAGCGCGGTCGGGGCACAGATGCTCACCACATCGAGATGTTCAGCTTGCAGCATAGACCGGTAATCCCTGTAGGCAGACGCCGTGGCACAGCGATACAGGAAACGGCGGCGACGATCCTCATCCGAATCTGCTCCGGCTGCCAGGACGACATTGGGCAACGCCAAGTAGGCTCCCGCATGGGTCCAGATCTCCTTCCGCCTGGGATCTTCATCGAACAGATTGCCGATCTGCCCCAGACCGATGATCCCCGCTCGATACTGAGGCTGCGTGAGTTCAGAGGGTGACAACGGCGATCCCTTTCTTCGAGAGATGGCGCAACTGCCGATGAATGTCCTCCGTCTTGCCGGAGGAAGCGATGAGCACGGCATCCGGACGGCACGATTCAATGGTGTCGGGCGGACATACAGTCAGATCCCCGAACCGTTGCCGATGTTTCGCAACATCGTTATCGACCCAGCCGACGATACGCATGGGTGTGGCTTTCACTGCGCTATAAATCAATTCTCCCGTCTCTGCTGCCCCGAAGACTACGACCGCCCGGATCCCTTCTTGCCAAAGCTGGTGGAGCCGCTTTTCCACTTCGGTCTTGGCCATCGAATACATGCGGGCAATTTCACTCGCGTACGCCCGCATCAATGTGGCCAAGCGCGTGCGGCCTGTGGCCGTCACGAGATAGCGCATGGTCCGATTCGTCTCGCCGCGCGTCATGACATAGCCCTGATCCACTAACGCTTGTACGTAGTTATGCGCCATGGCGCTACTGACGCCGATTTGTCTGCCCAGTTCGTGCTGGCTGATCTGTTTCGTTTCAGCCAATGACCACAAGGCCAACAGTTCCCGCCTCGCGGGGGTTGGTCTGTAAAACATCTGCGAAGTGTTCGCCACAGGCCACCATTCATACAGTGAATGATTACTCTATCGACACAACTGAACATAACTTGAGCGCTTGGCATGACCGTGCTTCGTCATCGCCCACACCGCGCGACCAGAAGACATGCACGAGGGATTCAATTCGCATGCCGCAGGGAACAGTCTGTGGCAGCGCGAATATCGAGGCTTTTGTCGGAATAGCCCGCTGCACAGCGCGCTCGCTAGGCAACGGTTGCCGATGGGGAGGCAAGATGATTTCAGGACATGGGGCGATCCGGAGAGGAGGCGCACAAAGAGGCATGGAACCATGATGCGTGGATCGTGACGCGTATCTCGCCCAAGACAAAGAGCCTATCGCGTAGGCTCTTTCCCCTCCAGTGCATCCGATTCAGACACCGTCATCGACGCTGAACCCAGGACGTGCTGTTTTTGCAGTACCGCGTATTCTATGGCTGTCTGCACGCTGCCTCCCCACCCGCGATACTCGATATACTCATTTCTGTCGAAGCGAAACTCGACGCCGATGGCTATCGTGTGCTCATGTTCCGCGACATTTTTAATCACGCCCGTCAGATTGGTCACGTGCCCGATTCCAAGCAACTCGAATTCCAGCTGGACAATGGAGCCCTGAAGCAAGCTGGGATGCGGTTGTTGAAACAGCACGCGACAGCCCACCACACTGAGGTCCTGCACGAGACCGCCCATCATCGCGCTCCCCTGTGACGCGACGCGTACAGCGCCGTTTCCATCGACCTGTATCAGGAGTAGTGGTTCATTGCTGGGTACGCGTACATGCTTACGGAGATGAACTTCTTCGACGGTCTGAGGAAATGCGAGATACAGAAGCGGGAACGGTGAGATCTGGGTCGTACGGACTTCACTTTCGTAGCCGATGAGCTTGCCGGCCAGCATATAACGGACAAGACAACGAGTGCCTGCTTCGCAGGGTACGGCTTGCCCGAAATGAAACGGCCATTCGCAAATCAGCCAATCCCGCTCTTTCCAGCCCAGTAATGTGGAGCCACAGGTCACTGTCCCTTGTGCGGACCCGATGACTAACTGAAGCGATACTCCGACCATAAGAATCGACGCATGTGCGAAGGCCTGTTCCGGTTCCCTCATGCGGCACCCTTGTCGAGATAACTGTGAGGATCGATCCCCACGGCCTCGGGATCGAGAGTCGAGACGATGGTCCGCTTCGGTAGACGAAGCTGATCCGCGAGGTCGAGGTCGACAGGGACGGATCGCCGGTGCTTGGCTTCGTCCGTGACCAACACGACCAGCGGCTGTAAAGGAGCCTGGTGATTGAGTTGCTTGACGATCGCCGTTTCGTCAGTATTGAGCGCGACACAGGACCCGACGGGATAGACCCCCAGGACCTGCACGAACTGCTGGACCAGCACGCCGTCCACATGACCCTGAGCCCCCAATCGATAGAGAAGTTGAAGTGTCTCGTGCGGCGTTTTGCCTTTGTGATAACAACGGTCGCTCGTCACGGCATCGTAGATATCCACAATAGCGGCAATGAGGCCGAACTGACTGAGCTCTGGTTTGGATCGTCGAAGGGGATATCCGGTCCCGTCTACACGCTCATGGTGCTCTAATGTCGGCTTCAGAAATAGATCGGTGAGGCCGGTGGTGTTCGACAGTATCTCTGCCCCACGCAAGACATGTTGCTTCATGATCTCGAACTCATCGGCCTCATAGCGCCCCGGCTTGTTTAAAATCTCGATCGGGATTAGCGTTTTACCGATGTCGTGCAGCAACATGCCGGTTCCCAGCTGAAGCAATGGCGTGCGCCCATATCCGAGATGTTTTCCGACCGACAGCGCCAGGATGGAGGTGTTGACGGAATGAAAAAAGGTGTACTCATCAAACAGTTTTAGGCGCGTTAAACTGGAGAGCGCATCAGGGCTGCGGAGAATACTCTCCGCCATGCTTTCGACCACTTCGCTGACCGCCTCCATGTTCAATGCACGCCCCATCCTCACGTCTTCCATGGCCTGTTGAATAACCAATTTGGCGGCCTTGTAGGCCAGTCTTGCTGCGGGTAGTTCCTCGGCAAACGGAACGGCCGATGGTTCGAGCCCCAGCAGTGGCGATATCGGCTGAACGGTTTCGGCCTCCGCCGCCACAGCAGGCGCGCAGGAGGCGGAATCCTGGGAATCGTCGTCAGACTCGACGTCGAGTTGTTGGACTCCGCCGGCGCGCAGTTGCGCGATTTGGTCGGAGGACGTAATCGTGAAACGATGACGCAAGAACGGGGTAGCCAGCCAGGAGCGGTCAAGCTTCTCCACCTTCATCCCGATTTTCAGCTGATCGATGGAAATCCGTTTTCGCATCGTCCTCCGGATGGTGTAAGTCGGCGGTGTTCGAGTGGTATCGAAGAACAACAGACTCCGTCGGACTCTATCGGCGCAGAAGGAAGAATCTTGAGGGGAGATGCGCGTCCGGCGGACTGGAATCCGATACAGTAGGCTGAGCCGGAATGTTCTTCGACCCTGTCAAGTTCACCTCGATGTAGCCCGATAACATAATGCTGGGACTTGCGCGCTCACAGCGGAGTCTGCACGATCAGTCTGTCCGGCAATTCTGTATGCACACATCCTGAAACCTCTTCAATGGCACATGTGAAAACAATCACCATCGAGCAACTCAAACCGGGGATGTTCATGGTTGAGATGGACTTGCCTTGGTATCAGACCCCCTTTCTCTTCCATAAACGCCTTATCCGCCACCAGGAGGACATTGATCTCCTCCGACGGCATGGCATCAAAGAGGTGAAGATCGACCCTAGCCGAGGTTTCGATGCCGAGCCTGTCCCGTCAGGCGACGTGCCGTTATCGCCGAACGATCAGGAACCAGCCGCCGTCCTGACAACGGACTCGAAGGGCACCTCATCTGAAAAGGCAGTTCAAACGGACAGCGCAAAGAAACATGCGAACCCGTTGCAGCCATCTGTCGCGCAGGAGCCAGCGGTCCCTTCCCCTCCGAGCCATGAGGTGAAGCCGGCTTTGATAGAAGAACTTCCTCACCCTGCCTACAGCCAAGAAATAACAGCAGCGCAGCAGCAGCCGTCTGTCACGCAGGAAGAAGTGGCTTCGGCGTCGAGCGCACAGATGGATGCCGCGGCCGCCCAAGCGACCTACACAGAAGCGATCTATTCGATGGAGCGCATGTTTGAAGAATTAGAGGCGGGAATCGTACCTCGGTCAAACTCGTTACGAATAATCGTCGGCAATGTGCTTTCGCGTGTGCTGAACGACAGCGCCTCCATGCTCACGTTTCTCTTTCTCCAGAAGATGCAACGGCTCGACCGCACGATGGCATCGCACGCGCTCGATGTCTGCACCCTCTCCCTCATTGTGGCGCATCGCCATGGGGTGGTGGAGAACGAGCTGGAAACGCTCGGCGCGGGGGCGTTATTGCACGACATCGGCTACAGCCGATTGCCGCGGAATATTTACCGTAAAAGCCACGACCTCACGGAGCAAGAGCGCGAGATGATGCAGCTGCATGCTGTGTTGGGACCGACGATCTTGCGGGACGCACAAGAGGACCGTGACTCGGTCATCCGAATTGTCGGGGAACACCATGAGCGCATCGATGGAAGCGGGTTCCCTCACAAACTCAAGGGAGGCTCCCTCTCAGTCTTGGCCCAACTGGTCGGCCTGGTAGACCTCTATGACGGCATGGTGAGCCGCCGGGGGGCGAGTCCAGCAATGCTACCGCACGATGCCGTCCGTCAGCTGTTACTCCTTGGGGATACAGGACAGTGCTCGATGGAGTTGATTCAATCCATGATCGGCAGTCTGGGGGTGTATCCGATCGGCAGCTTGGTGCTATTGAACACGGCGGAACAGGCCGTGGTGGTAGGGATGAGTACGACGCAGCGGCTCAAGCCCGTCGTGAAAGTGATCACTGGGCCACAGGGGGAATCCTATCTCACGCCAATTCGCGTCGATCTCGGAGCCCAGGCAACGGAGGCGTCGGCACGGACCATCGCGAAGGTACTGGATCCCCAAAATGAGCGAGTGAATGTGGCCTTCTATCTTGACGGGATGCAGAAAGAGACCGCCTCATGAACCATGCGGCGCTGGATACGCTCCCGATCGGCGTCCTGCTGCTCGACAGCAAGCTCCGCATACTGTCTGTGAATGCTGAAGCTGCCCGCCTCGTGGGTCGATCGGCAGATTCCTGCTTATCGAAGCCACTTCAGGAAGTCGTGCTGCAGCCATCTGGGACATCCAGTCACACAATCGCGACGCGCATTCAAGAGTCCCTTCTCAGTTGCCGTCCCATACAAGCAGCCCAGGCAACGCTCACTGGCCCCAGACACGAGTCACATCCGGTTGAATGGAGCTATGTCTCGCTGGAGACCGTCGCAGACGCCGGCGGAGTGTTGACGCTCCGCGACCTGACTCACGAACGAGAGCTGCAGCAAGATTACGACCGCCTGGCGCGCGTGGCAGAAGAAAGTCCGTCTCCCATTATCGAGTTGAACTCCGATGCCAATCTCATCTATGCGAATCCCGCAATGACACAACTCCTACAGCGGTTTGGTTACGATACCAGCGGATATCCCGCCGTGTGCCCCAGTGAGCTATCGAGACTCGTTCAACATTGTCTCGAATCAGGACAGGAGATACGGGGAGAAGAGGTGTGCTGTGCTGAAGCGAGCTTCTCGTGGATCTTCTGCCCAGTCCCCTCGCAACAATTGGTTCGGGGGTATGCGGTCGATATGACGGACGTGAAGGCAGCCCAAGAGAAGCTGCGCCGCTCAGCGGAACATCTCCGCGACAGCAATCGCCAATTAGATCGGGCGCTCCAAGACGCGCAGGAAGCTGCTCGAGTAAAGGCATCGTTTCTGGCGACCGTGAGCCACGAATTACGGACACCGATGAACGGCGTCATCGGGATGACGGACTTATTGATGGATACGAAGCCTTCGGAGGAACAACGGTCCTATATCGGACCCATTCGGCAATGCGGCGAGGCCTTACTCAGCTTGATTAACGATATTCTCGACTACGGCAAGATCGAAGCCGGCAAGCTGACATTGGAATGTATCGACTTCGATCTTCGCGCGACGGTGGAAGATGTCTTGGGTCAATTCGCGGTACCGGCACAGACCAAAGGACTGGAAATCGTCGGACTGGTGCATGCAGTCGTACCGACCGCTCTGCGCGGGGATCCGAGGCGGCTTCGTCAGATTCTCACGAACTTCGTCGGCAACGCGGTCAAGTTCACAGAACGGGGCAACGTGACGGTTCACGCCTTTCTTGAACAGGATCATGTCGATGCGGTCGTCGTCCGATTCGAAGTCACCGATAGCGGGATCGGTATCCCCCCGGAGGTACAGGCGCGACTCTTCCAACCCTTTACCCAGGCGGATAGCTCCACGTCTCGCAAATATGGAGGGACTGGCTTAGGACTCGCGATTTCGAAGCAGCTCGCCGAGCACATGGGCGGCAGCGTCGGCATCATCAGTCAACCGGGGCGCGGCAGCACATTCTGGTGCACGGCCCGCTTCAGCAAACAAACGATAGCGCCCTCGACCATCGCGCCCTCGTCCGAGTTGGCCGGACGCCGGGTGCTGATCGTCGACGACAATGAATCCAACAGGATGATTCTCCATCACCTCGTCACGAGGTGGGGCATGGTCGACGACCAGGTCCAGGATGCGGCCTCAGCTGTGGCACTCATTACACGAACTGCGGGGAAAGGCCTCTTCTACGATGTGGCCATCGTCAATGGGTTGATGCCTGGAAAGAATGGATTACCACTCGCCCAGGAACTCAAGGCGCACACTGTCGGATCGAACATTCCCCTGATCAACCTGACGTCGCACATTCAGCAGAGGCACGAGGAGACGGCGTCCCAAGATGACTCCATCGCCTACCTCATCAAACCGATCCGCCACGATCAACTCTCGAACTGCCTGAGAGCCGTGCTGGGATTATCGGGGCGCGTGAGCGAAAGAACGATGCTGAGGCCGAGCCCGCCTGCGCTGCCGATTATCGCGCAACGGAACCTCGTCGACATCACGTCGGCGCCCCGTATCCTCGTGGCTGAAGACAATCTCATCAATCAGACGCTGACTGTTCGTCTGTTAGAGAAACTCGGCTACCGATCTGACGTCGTGGAAAATGGTCAAGAAGCCTTGGCGGCATTAGACCGAAGCGCCTATGCCATGGTCCTGATGGACTGTCAGATGCCGCTTGTCGATGGCTTCGAAGCCACCAGGCTCATCCGAGAACGTGAAGCGTCCGACTCCGGAACGAAATACGCTTCACGCTTCACGAACGACGCGCCTCTCCAGCACATCCCCATCATCGCCCTCACCGCCAACGCCATGCAGGGAGACCGCGAGCGCTGTCTCGCCGCCGGGATGGACGATTATTTGACGAAGCCCCTACGGAAAGAAGAACTCAAGAGAGCGCTCGATCGGTGGATTTCGGTATCCCGGCATACCCAGGCCACGAATACCGACGGCGCCACAGACCCCGACGCAGTGGAAAACGCGGGCGCCCTCCCGGTGATCTTCGATAGGGCCACGATGCTGCGCAATATCGGAGACGATCATGAACTGTCGGATCGCCTGATTGAGTTGTTTCTCCAGCGCTATCCGCCCATGCTGGAGAACATCCGCACCACGTTGGCCTGCAAGGATTCACCAGCCATCGAACAGGCCGCCCACCTCTTGAAAAGCACCGCCAGGAATCTCTGCGCGCCGGAAGTCGTCTTGGCCGCCGGCCAGTTGGAGGCACTTGGACGACTCGGCAAGCTGCTCAATGCCTCGGTCATCTACACTCAGCTTGAGGCTGCAGTGCTTCGCCTTGTTCGGATGCTCGAAGTGCACCACCGCGCCAACGCGACGGCAGAAAGCCTGCCGCCTAAGAACCCCGTGAAACATGAGACGTGAAGCGTGAAGCGTGAAACGTGAAACGTGTCTCGGATAGACCGTCGCGCGTGAAGCGTCGTTTGTTCGGAAATGGCTGGTTTCTAGTTTCAGGTTCAACCTCGGAATTTCAGCGATCCGAAACGAACAACTTGAAACTAGCAACATGAAACCAGAAGCTAATAACCTGAAACGCTTAAACGAGGTACGTTTCACGCTTCACGAGAGATGTTCAGACAGGGAGGGCTTCTGATAGCGACTGAGTCTGTGAGGACCGGCGTGCGCTCGGTAGGGAGAAGATCGGATAGCGGGTTGGATACTCGTCAGGGAGAACCATCTGCTTGCATAGCCTGGTGTGAGGGTTCATGAGGAGCGGTCCGCGAAGGTTGGCCGTAATACGGCTGGGATCATCCGACGGAACGGTCAGAATCACGGCTAGCGTCAATGAGTCCGCGCTCATGGCTTTCACTTCCGCCAACGCTTCAGCCGACATCTCCACTCGATAATTCGCATCGAACAGAACGGGGTCGAGGATGACGAAGGCAAGACTTGGCTCCTCGACGCAGTGCAGCCACTTGACCGGCGCGTCTGTGTCATGGTCGAGGATGACATAGCGGCTCCAGTCGGGAAATCCCAGGATGCCGGATGGAAACGTCAGGATGGAACCATCAGAAACCTCCAGCCCACCGAACCGAGTCGACAGAAACTTCATGTTGATGCCTCACCCGATTGAGCGGTGTCCGGTAGACGAAGACGCCGAAAGGCGTCGAGCGGAACGACTCCGGTACAGGCAGCCGATTGGTTTTCTTCTTGAATTCTGGCACAGACTTCTTCTCGGTGTATCTCGACCGTAGGGGGCGCTTCGATTCCCAAACGAATCTGACCACCCTTGATGCCGAGCACGACCACCCGGATGGATGGGCCGATCGTGACACCTTCTCCACGCCGCCGCGTAAGAACCAACATGAACGCCTTCCTTGGCACAGGCCGCAACTTGCACGTTTTCAGGTTTCGAGTTCCTGGTTTCTCGTTCGTCAGGCAACGAAATACCAGCAATCCGATAACACAAACGACGCCGGTGAATATGGTATCGGCCTCTTTCGACAATTCTTGAACGCCGGCTGTCTTATTTCAAGAAGTTGAGAAGAGAACTCTCGAAGATACGATTCAATATCGCTCCTGCTGCTTGAATCGCTTGCTGCTGGAGCGTCAAGCTCGAAATCGCTTCCACCAAATCGACATCCTCATTGGTGGAAAGAATGTTCGAGAGAAAGACCTTGGTCTCATCGAGGCTGGCCTTGCTCGACGCGAGACGATTGGACAGCGCGCCGAGTTCTCCCTGAACGGACGAGACCTGATCCACGGCCACATCGACACCGGCCAAACCTCGCTGAATGCCGCCTCCATAATTGCCGTTCAACGCCGCATGCAGACTCTTCACCGATGCGAAGAGGTCGATCGTGGGGCCGGTAAAGGTCTGATTGCCTGGCTGGTTGGTCTTGACCGTTTGGCCGTCGCCCACTTCAATGGTCTGCAACCCGTCGTCGCCCTGGTATTGTACTCCGGTCAGAACACTGAACAGGTCGCCGCTCGCCGGAGCCGCCACGCCGTCTCTGAGTGAGAAACGCACACCCTCTGCCTCGATCATGCCGCCGGAGACATAGGACTGATTCGAGAGTACGACGTTCCGCGTTTGCGCGACAGCGAACACGTCTCCATTGCGCGGTCCTCTTGTCCCGTCTTGCAATACGACCCGAAGTCCGTCGAAGTCGATATTCGCACCGGAGAGATAGTTCGTGTAGCCCGCATCGTTGTTCAGCGTGGAAGCAGACGCCCCGACAGTCTCCGTCACAGTGGCCGACCCCGAGCCCAGGATCTGCGCCGCAGTGGAGCCTGCATTGCCAAACCTCAGGAGGAGTGAATTGGTGTTGCCTGCAGGATTGTTGATCGTAATCCGGCCGGCCGTCACAGACCCATACGCCACCGTGTAGGCCGCCGTATTGGCTACGTTTCGGCTCGCATTCAACTTGGAGGCGAGTTCGGCCGCCAGTTGTGCGCCCGTATAGCTGCCGGTCGCCAAGGTGATCGTTGTATCCGTCGTGCCTCCGTCGTCGTTGACGATCAGGGTATTGTTCGCCGAGGTGATGTCGAAAATGTTGGTCGCAAGGGTCGTGTCGTACACGTTCAACTGCTTGGATACCCCGGCCAGGCCGGTCGTATCCACATCGCTCGTGACTGTCCCGCCCGCAGCAATACCGGTTCGATCGATACCGTTCGAACCCATGAGCGACTTGGCCGTGGAAGCCCCGTTGGAATACAGGAGGCTCAATGATGCTCCATTGGCCACATCGTTCGTAATATCGAACTTGCCGGTGGTCTCGTTAAAACCGACCGTGTAGGTCTCTGCCCCGCTCGCTGTCTCCAGCGCGCTCTTGATCTGGGCCGCCAGCTGAGCCCCGGTATAAGACCCAGCCGTCAGCGTGGCCGTCACGGGGCCGGTGCCTGGGTCGAATCGAATCCCGTCGTTGATCCCTGCCGTCACCGTGTAGATGTTCTTCACTCGTACTTCATAATTGTCCAATGTCACACGGCTGGGATCGAGCACGCCGCTGTCGCTCCTCACCGCGCCGCCGGTATTCGTGCTGTTCGCCACCACGCCCACTGCCGTGGAGACGTTGTAGAGATCGAAGGTGGTCGCGGCGCTGAACTTCACCAGATAATCGTTGAGCGTCACGGCGTTCGGGTTGGATACCGTTCCCTGCGAAATCACGGCGCTGCCGGTATTCCTCGCGCTGACACCGGTCGCAGCGCGGATGGCGAACACGGAGGCGCCGTTGGTCGTGCTGCCGCCATTGAAGCCTAGGATGGCAACGCTGCTGCCGCCGGTGACTTCGACGGAAGACGGCAGGCCGTTATCGTCAGAGGCAATAATCAGATGATCGGTGTCGAACGTCACCGTCACGCTTTTCCCTGCCGCCACGAGCGTAGGATCGGTGTTGATCTTGCGTTGCACGAGCGACGCCAATCCGGAGCCGCTCAGGGAGGCGGTTCCGAGTGCAATCGTGCCGGACAGGGTCCCGTCGACCTTCACCACCAGCGAATCATTGGTACCGCCGGTCAGAGCGATGGGGGCGGTAATGGCGACGCCCGTCGCCCGCCCATGGCGGCCGGTGCCGGCAAAGATCGATTGCCCCCCGGCATGCTCAGAGTTTCCGAGTTCTTGAAGCTGAAGAAATAGTTGTTTGACTTCCCGCGCCCCGATCGCTCGATCGGCAGGACCGTTCGTGCTGTTGGCGAACTGTACGGCGAGTTCTTTGACCCTACCGAGGGCAGTCGTCACGCTGCTCAAAGCGCTGTCGGTCAGGTTGAGACGAGTCGTGGCCACGCCAAGATTGCGAAGATACTGGTCCGTCTTGGTCATCGATAACTTGGTCGCCACGATGCGGTCGAAGGCGCCGGCGTTATCCGACGGCTTCACCACCTTCTTGCCGGTCGAAATTTGCTCCTGTGTGGCCAGCGCCTTCGCACGGGCTCGCTGAATGTTGTTCACCAACATGCTATAGGACTGTTGTTCGGTGACTCTCATCGCTTCGTCGCCCCGCGTTACCGTTTCAAATCCAACAATGTTTGCAGCATCTCGTTCGTAATGATGATAAGCCGGGAAGCCGCCTCAAAGACCCGCTGATACTTGAGCATGTCGACCAACTCTTCATCGATCGAGACGCCGGAGGACTGAGCTCGGAACGACTCCAATTGCTCGTGCAAGATGGTTTGGGCATCGAGCCGACTATCCGCAGACTGCGCCGCCACTCCCACCCCTGTGGCGGCCACTCGATAGGCGTCGCCGAACGTCGTGTTGCCGATGGTGGAAATGGATGTTGTTTGCAAGGCGATCAGCGCGATGGCCGTCGCGTTATTGCCGGGAACCCCGGCGCGGGTCGAAGACGCAGCGACCTTGCCGGCGCTCGTCAGCGATATGCCGATCGACTTGGCCGTATCGCTATAGGAATTGAGGGAGAACACGTCCTTGGCCACCACCGTCCCGCTCAGGGCGACCTGTATGCCGTCGATCGTGAATGTTTGTGGACCGGCATAGGTCCCTGACGCAGCCGTGCTGGTTCCACTGGAGAGACCAAGTGCGGCTCGCGCAGTTCCCCCGGTGACATCGACCGCGGAGACCGAGGTCGATGCGTTCGAGGTGATGGTGAAGCGGCTGGTCGTCGTATCGTAGGTCACCACCACGCTACGGCCTGCGGCCTGCAAGGTTGCATCGGCATTGATCTTCGTTTGCAGCTCAGTCGCCAAGGCCGTTCCGCTTGGATAGGATTGTCCGGGCGAGGCGGCGCCGGCCAGGGTGATCGTTCCCGACGTGGTTCCATCGACGGTGACCGTGAGGGTGTCGTTGGTTCCTGTCACGATGTTCACCGGCACATCGACGGTCGGCGCGCTGATCGCTGTGCCGGCATAGTTCCCCTTGATGGTCGCTCCGGTCGTGGTATTCACGATGGAGTATGCCGTCGCAGAGGAAAATCTGATGGCATAGTCCTGCAGTGTCAGCAGGCTGTTCGCGGTGATCGGTCCTCCCGCAAGGGTGGCGCTCCCCTGATTGGTCGAGTCGTCATGGGTTGTCACGGAAAGCGGGGAAAAGAAATCGAGCCCCGTCGACCCGTCGAGCCCATATCCTTGGCGGTGGAGTTGATTGACCTCGTTCACCAGACTGGCCGAGAGTCTATCGAATGCTGTTTGAAGCTCCGGAATGATGGTATCGCGGATCGCCAGGAGCCCTCCGAGCTTGCCACCTGAAATGAGCGCGGTGATGTCCGAGGACCTCGTGTTCCCCGTATCGTATTGGACGTTCGCCAAGCCCCCGTTCTCGAGCGATGCCACCGCCACCAAATTGCGCGACACGTTGTTTTCGACCACGACCTGGCCACGCCCGACAAACACCGACAAGGCGCCATTCGCCCCCGCAATCACCGAGATGTCGATGAGTTTGGCGAGGTCGTTGATCGCTTGATCGCGTTGGTCCTGCACATCGTTGGCATTTTGCCCTGAGGCCTCGGCCAACACGATCTTATTGTTCAGGTCCGCGACCTGCGCGGTCAGGCTATTGATTTTCGAGACCGTCTGTTTGACTTGATCGTTCAGCGACGTCCGGCGGGCGACAAGTTCGCCGGCCACCTGAGTGATGCTATTGGTAAGGAGACCCGATTTAGCCAGCAACACCGAGCGCGGTGTGACGTCGGCGGGGTTCGCTGCAACGTCTTGAAGACTGCTGAAAAACGCATTCAACTGCGCCCCAATCCCCTGATTGTTGGAATCGCTGAAGATGTTCTGTATCTGAAACAACTGGTCGCGCGTGATGGATAACTCTCCCAACACTTCATGGGACTCGGTCAGCTGGCGATTGATGAAGCCGTCGACGATACGCCGAATCTGCGTGACCTGGACGCCGGTTCCAACCTGGCCCGGATTGCCGTTGATCGGAGACCGTTCGGTCAGTACCGCCTCCTGGCGGGAATAGCCTGGTGTGTTGACATTCGCGACATTGTGACCGGTGACCGTCAGCGCCTGTTGGGCGGCGCTGAGGGCGCTTTTCCCGATATCGAGCAATCCGTCGAGTCCCATAATCCTCTTAGCCTCTCTGCCTGAGCATGGCGCCGCCGATCCCTGCGCGCTGAGATTCCCCGGAAGCCGAGTAGGTGCCTCGTTCCGGGAGGGCTTCGATCGAGAGGTGCATCGCTTTGCGGCACAGCGTTTGGATACCGGCTACGAGCACCTCATTGACGGCGGTATCCTGACGCAACGCCCGGACTTTCGCCGCGAGCCGCTCATGGCATCGCTCGATATCGTGTTTCTCTCTTCGATCGAGCCGATCGATCACGTCCTGCAAGGTCACGGTCTCGCGAGGAAGGCTCCACACCTCGGCAAACTGCTTCACCACTTCCGCGCGTTCGGATTCCAATGATTGGAACTCTCGGAGGTTTCTCAGTCGCTGCTCGTTGAGCGCGGGGAATTCTGTGAAGGACAGCTTGCGAAGGGCCGTGCGTTCCTGGTGCAGCGTCTGCTGGAGCACATCGCAGTGGGATTCTTCACGCGTGAGGATATCGAGAATAGATGCGGCGGTTGACGCGGTATTGGACATGGGCCTCTTTCTGTCAGGATTCGTCTGAGTAGGATGCTGAAACAGTCCGCCGGCGTTCTGAACGGCTACGGCTCAGGCCAAGGTCAACAGCCAGCTGAGTCGATGTCAGTCCAGCCGCTGTTCCCTCAGATCGATGCCCCCAAGACAGAACACAAACGGGTCAGAGCACAGCCTCGGTCAATATGTGGCGAATGATCGCATCACCGACCTTGCGCCCATCGACGTTGTACGTGCCGGCCTCCACCGACCGACTGATCCGCTCGACACGTTCGGCGCGGGCAGCATCGGGCAGATCGGCCAGCGCCTTGATCCGTAGGATTTCCTTCGCCTGCTGTGAGATCTGCACACGGTCTTGCCGGCCATCGGTCGGCGCGCGGCGATTCGCCCCCGCCGGAGCGCCCGCCTGGGCGCCGAGTAGCAGTGTGGCAAGATGATCGGCTTTGCCATGACCTGAGATCTGCATAATCTCCTCCCTCTCCCAAATTAGCCCCGAGTAACCTGAATGGGTGTGGCGAGAACCGGGGCGTGAATACCTCTCCGTTCCTCTATCGGCTTGTGCGTCTCAGGACTTGAGGGAAACGGTGTTTTTCTTGGTATATTCTTCAATCATTCCGGCTAATCCAAGCCCGCCGGACTCTGCCGCGAGACGGCCGATCTCCTGATCGTACAAGGAGTAGAAGAAGTCTCCTCCCTTATTTTCAATCGCCCCCTTGGGGATTGTTTCTCGCATGACTTTCAAGAGATTCGAGATAAAGTAGCCTTCGAATTCATGGGCTGCCTTCTGCATAGCCGCTCCTCCAGCCTGTCCTTCAGGAATGCTGAGCCGTGGAGTCTGTGACAGGCTCAGGTGAGTAGGGGCTATCTGCATGAGAGAGCTGAGGCCTACGGAATCGTGATTCAATGTACCCTCCATATCCTCGACAACATGTCGATACATATACAACTCAATATCAATATCTTATCTAAATAATATCAAGGTTAGCCTGAAGTGCTCCAGCCGATCGAAGCGCCGACAGAATGGCAACCAAGTCCCTGGGCGTCACCCCGACTGCATTCAGCGCCCGTACCACTTCTCCAAGCGTCACTGTTTCATCCACCACCACCAATCTGGACTCTTGCTCCTTCGCCTCGGTCTGAACATCCTCAGTCACAGTCGTCTGTCCACCAGAAGGCCCACCAAGCAAGGAAGCGGGTGGCTGCGACACATGTATCGTGTTCTTAACCGAGATCGTGAGATTCCCGTGGGAGATGGCACAGGTGGAAATACGCACATGTTCTCCAAGAACCACGGTGCCGGTCCGTTCATTCACGACGACTTTCGCCGGCAAGTCGACCGCCACCTCCAACCCTTCGATCATGGCGATGTACTCCACGACTCGGCCATGAAACGTTGCGGGAATCGCGGCCCGAACGAGTCCTGAATTCACCGCCGTCGCACTCCCCTTCCCGAATACCCCGTCGATGGCTTCCGTCGTCCTGATTGCCGTCGTAAAATCAGGCTGGCGCAGCAGCACTGAGACCGTCTCCCACGATTCGATGTCGATGCCGGCATCCTTTTCGATGATCGCGCCACCTGGTACGATCCCGGCGGATTGATGGTTTTTGGTGACGGTGGACCCGCCCGCTCCGCCGGTTCCCCCCAAAAATCCTCCGATTGAAATCGGTCCTTGCGCGACGGCATAGACTTGCTGGTTCGCCGCCTTCAGCGGGGTCAACAACAGAGTGCCGCCCTGCAGGCTCTTCGCATTCGCCATCGACGACACCAGCACATCGAGCGTCAAACCCGGTTTTGCGAAGGGCGGCAATTTGGCCGTGACCATCACCGAGGCGATGTTGCGCGTCAGCAACTGGATCGGATCGATCACGAGGTTGACCCCCATCTTATTCAACATCGACATCATGGCTTGAATCGTAAACTGGCCGCCGATGACCTGGTCTCCGGTACGATCCAGGCCGACGACGAGACCGTAGCCGATCAACTGGTTGTCCCTGATGCCTTCGAACGATCCGAGATCTTTGATGCGAACCGCATCAGCCGGTACCGCCCAGAAGAGGATTTCCAACAGCAACAGTCCGATGCTCATCCCTGCTCGTCTCATATCCTGTCCCTCTCGCGCCTAACAGGCGACTCTCCCCGACGACGAAAGAACCTCGCGAACCAGGCCGGTTCATGGGTGACAGACGGCAGGGACGATACTGGCGCCGCTGAATATTTTTCATAGTCTACCCTGTCGGCAACACATCCTGCCTCGGCGCGGCGGACGACCCCGTTCATCACCATCAACTGCAATGTTCGCAACACCGTCGTCCGGCGACGGAGGTCCCCACGGATATTTGCGGTCCGTCTCATGGCGCCATTCATGAGTCCTGTGTCCTTGATATTAGCAAGCTGCGAAAAAACTCGGTTTACACATAACGCACCGTTGAAACATGACAGACGGAGCGATAACCCCAAAAACATCAGGATGCTCAAAAAGGCCGTCATCTTCGTCCGTCGTTCGCATCTCGTATCTCGTCATTCGCAAGCAGGGAATCTCCTAGCGGCGAGATACGCTTCACGAGGGACGCTTCACAGTTCATGCGCTGGCGGACTTTTTCAGCATCCTGTTAGATGGGGTAGATCCAGTCGAGTATCCGCACCAGCCAACCAGGTCGTTGCACGTCGTCCACCACACCCAAGCCGGAGTACTCGATTTTCGCATCGGCAATCGCGCTCGATAAGACCGTGTTCTTGGTATCGACGTCCACGCGACGCACGATGCCGCTGATCGACATCAACTGCGTCTCGCTGTTCACGGTGACCTCACGTTTGCCTTCCATCCGCAGATCCCCGTTCGGCAAGACCTCGGTCACAATGGTGGAAATCGTCCCGGTCAGGGTATCCTCACGGCTGGTGGCGCCTTTGCCCCCGAACTTGTTCTTTGCGCCGGCATCGATACCCAGGCCCCGCATCGTTTCGCCGCCGAGACGGATTCCTGGAATACCGATATACCCGACCCCGGATCCGCTCAATGAATTGCTCACGGTCGATTCCCGTTCCGCCTTCGTATCGGCGGACTTGGACCCTTTATGCTTCTCTACGATCTTGACGGTCAGAATATCGCCGATCCGCATGGCCCGCAGATCTTCGTAGAGATAGGCGCGCCCATTCTCTTCCTGCCAGAGAGAGCCGAGAGTTTTAGGCGGCGGCAAGGGAGGGACCGTCAGTTTATTGGCCACGTTGGGCGAGTGATGCAAGTAGCACCCGGCGCTGAGGAACGCGATGCTCAGCGCGCTCAACGCGAGGACTGGAGATAGGCCTCTGTGACGGCGACTAGTAATCAACTCGTACGACTCCCGGCGCGACAACCTTGGCGCGCAATTCTTTGCCTGAATCGAGGTTCGCCACAGTCACGGACTGGCCGAGTTCTCCGCTCGATTTCGTGACGCCGGTTGCCCGAATCGAGAGGCCCCCGTAGCGTGCCTCGATGGCCACATGATCGCCTTTGCGAACGGCGTAGGGTTTTTTGATCATGGCCAGGCGAATCGGTATGTTGGCCTGCAATGGACGCGCCGCACTTTTCCCGACCACATCGTTCATGCTGGTCGCCAAGTGATGATTCAACTCTCTGAGCTTGACTCGCTGGACGGTCAGATCTTCCTCTTCGATCACATCGTCCATCTTAATGACCCTGATCGGCACGACGGCATCGATAGAGGCGCCGATATCGGCGGTGGCATCGATCGTCTGCCACGGCCTGCCGTTCGTATTGATCTGGACATGAAAGGTCCGGCGCCCGAGGCCCTCGTCAAGTCCATGCGGGGTGATCGTCAGCCCCATACTGCCGAACGGCAATGGAATCGGTTCTTGCGGATCCACGATCCTGGCGGAGACCGCGCGCACCTGTCCCATCAGCTCCTGTTCAAGGAACCGCAAGATGCCTCGCTGAATGTCGTCGGGGTGTAACTCGCGAGCCACCGGAGTAAGAGGAGGGCCAAGCTTCATGACGCGAGGCGCGGTGACCTGCGCCACCGGCACCGCTGAAACGGCGCGATCGAGCGATGCCGCGCGCGCGTGATAGGGACCGGCAAGGATCAGCGTCAGGAGGACGACCGGTATACAGAGCTGTCGTGCAATCATGCGGAGTCTCCTCTCTTCGTCATAGGCGCCGGCGCTTACCGTCTGAGATTGTTCGCGATGGACATCATTTCATCCGACGCTTGAATGGTCTTCGAGTTAATCTCATAGCTGCGTTGAGCGATAATCATATTGACCATTTCTTCGGCCAAGTTGACGTTCGAACTTTCCAGAAATCCCTGCTGCACGGTTCCGAATCCCGTAGAGAACCCACCCGTTCCTTGGAGCGGAGGACCGGACGCGAAACTGTCGAGAAACAGATTGCTCCCCATCGCCACGAGTCCCGACGGGTTATCGAACCGAGTCAGCTGAATCTGACCGATCTGCGAGGCCTGCGTCACGCCGGGCAACAGCACAGACACCGTTCCGTCCTGGCCGATATCGAGCTTGAGCACGCCGGAGGGAATCGTAATGACAGGGTTGAGCAAGTCTCCATCTCCCGTCACCATGTTCCCGACGTTGTCCCGTTTGAACGAACCGTTGCGGGTATACATGATCGTGCCGTCAGAGCGCTGGACTTGGAAAAATCCCGCTCCATCGATGGCAATGTCCAGATCGTTGTTGGTCTGGCGCATGTTGCCCTGAATCCATTCTTTTGCCACTGTGACAGGACGAACCCCTCCGCCGACTTGGATCCCGACAGGAAAGACCCCGATGTTCGACGCGTTCGTTCCAGGGAGCCGAGTGGCTTGGTACATCAAGTCGGAAAACTCCGCGCGGCTGCGCTTGAACGCGTTGGTATTGACGTTCGCCAGGTTGTGCGCGATGGTATCCACGTTGAGCTGCTGAGCGGTCATTCCGGTGGCCGCCGTCCACATGGCTCGAATCATAATTTCCTCCTTGCTAAGAGCTGATAGCTAATAGCGAATGGCACGCCTCTTTCCCTGATTCGGTTAATCTCCACTCTTGCCATCAGCCATACGCCATTAGCTATTCGCTCTGTGTATTAGAGCACTCGCCCGACATCTTGAATGGCGACTTCCGTCATGCGGTCTAGCGTTTGAATCAGCTTTTGGCTCGACTCATAATTCCGCATCCCCTGGATCATCTTGACCATCTCGCCGATCGAACTGACGTTCGACTCCTCGATATGCCCACCTTGAATGTCCGGGTTCTTCATCACTTTCCCGTCTCCCGCTGCCATAAACCCGTCGAGATGTTTCTGCGGCATGTGGTCCTCAGGAAACTCCATCACCTTGATCGTCGCCACCGCTTTGCCGTCGACGTGAATCCCGCCCTCCTTGGTCACCTGCACGGTGCCGGGAGGGATCTTGATCTCTCCCTTTGTACCCATCACAGGATGACCGAGATTGGTCACCAACCGGCCTTTCCCATCGAGAGAGAGCATTCCGTCCCTGGAATAGCGAAGCCCTTGTGGTGTCTTGACCTCGAAAAATCCAGGCCCTGTAATCGCCAGGTCCAATGGATTGCCGGTGATTCTGATCCGACCGGCCTCGAACGACGTGTGCAGGGCTTGGGTCGCCACAAATACCCGTTCGGCTGAACCAGCCGGCCGCACGCCGATTTGATGACCAAACCCGACTGGATTCGCCGGCGCCGACCCCGACACCTGGGCGCGGGCCATGACGGATGTAAAGGGCTGGTCATCCTGTTTGAATCCGGCCGTATTGACGTTCGCCATATTATTGGCGAAAACTTGCATCTGGCGTTCTTGCGCCAGCGCACCGGAAAGAATGGGATAGATGGCTCGGTTCATGTATGGCCTTTCAAGTTGGACCGCTCGGCCATATCACAACGCAACATGCATGCCACCACTCTGCTGCCAGCAGTGGAAGGAAGACACTCCTTTAACAAGCAGTACATACAGGGAGATGGAACCGGAATCGTGGACAGACGCTCAACGGTCATCGGGAAAAGAATGCGGAAGGGAACCGGCGGACTAGGAAGAAATTGCCGGAGTAGGAAGAATCTCGCGGGTAGGAAGCGGCGAGACGAGCGACCAGCAGTTCGAGGTTCGAGTGGGGAGTTTCTGGTATCTTGTTTCAGGTTTCAGGTTCGACCTCGGAACTCAGCAATTCGAATCGAACAACTTGAAACCAGAAACATGAAACTAGAAACTCATTACTTGAAACGCTTGGACGAGATACGCTTCACAGGTGACGGTTTTCTCATACCGCTTGCTTGGACGCCACGGGCATCGGTTCAGCGGCAGAGGAGGCGATGGGCGAGGTAAATTGAACAGCCTGCCCTTCGGACTTCGCGTGCTTCACTGCCCGCATGGCCTGTGCGATCAACCCCTCACAGTCCATGGCATCCTGCGGATACAGCGCGACGCCGACACGGCAGGTCAGGAACAGCTCCTGTCCGTCCAAGGTGAGAGGAAGCCCCACCGTCGCCTGCAGTGTGTCCACAATGGTTGTGACCTCCTGAAGGGAGGTGAGACGATCGAGAATCATCGCAAATTGATCCGGCGCGAGGCGCGCGACGGTTTCCGTGGAACCCAAGACGCCTTTGACTCGAGCGGCCTGCACACGCACGACCACGTTCCCATTCGCTTGGCCTTGATGCTCTGTCACCACCCGGAAGTGATCCAGCTCCACCACGAGCAACGCGAGCAATCGGCCGGTTTTTTCCGCGTGCCGTATCGCTTGTTCAAGTAACGTCCCAAACAGTCGTCTGGTCGGCAGGCCGGTCACGTAATCATACGTTGACGACAGTCCGGTGGGATGCTCCGTGGGTCTGAGTCTATGGAATTCGTAGTTCTGATACCGGCCCTTCAGCCACAGTATCCCAAGCACGAGGAGACCGATGAGACAGACCCCCATCAGCACCACGAGCGGGGACAGGTACATGGCGGAAAATTCCCCACTGGCCATCCCGACATTCAGAGAAGGGCCGGACGTGTCGCTAGCGGCGGACAGGCGTATGGTGCTGAACGTCATGGTGTTCCGGTAACTCGATAAAAAATGAGTGACTCGAAAGTGTTTCGGTCGATTCGGAGCAGACTTGACTGGAGCAGACGTGAGAAGCGCCGGACGAACAGAAACCGACATCAGCGGCGATGAACACACAAGAGGAGCGCTCCGGTTGAAGTCGACACGACTAGTCCGCATGATTCATGAGCACTTCTGCTGCAATCGCCGATTCGCTGCTGCGACCAGCCTTCGGCGGGCAGGCTCGCCGTTCGCTCCCTCAACGTACTGCACGAGTACGTCTCGGGGGCTCACGGCTCCGCGTGCCCGTCTCGCAACGCGACTCAGCGATTTCGCGACGAACTGTCATGAATCATGCGGGCTAGCGAGTCGAACGAGACTCCCCTATCGGACAGGCGGACGGGACAGTGCTTAAAATTCCTTTTCGTGTCTTCTCCTCGACAACAGCCAAGCTGAGCAAGACCGAGCTGGCAGCCCAAGCAGGGCGCACCGTTGCCGGAACCGGATGGTTGCCCGTCCCCTTGCGCAAGGTAGCGTGACATGGCGCTTTAAGGGTGGCCTGTCCGTCACGGGGCAGGCCATTGCAGCACACGGTGTTCTGCAAAGCCACGTCGCCAGGGGAAATAATTTGAGATTTTCTTTGGTACGGCCGGTGAGAACTCACTGAAGCCTATTATTTTCATTGCAAACCGTTACGTGATACTTTAGACTTTGTATCAATGAACTACGAGACACTCACTCGCAAAAAACAGCAACTTGATGGCGATCGGCCATTGCCGCCCGAACTTGTCCGCAATCTGGACGACTGGTTCACGGTGGAGCTCACCTACACCAGCAATGCCATTGAGGGGAATACACTCACGCGCCGCGAAACGGCGGTGGTCATTGAAAAAGGACTGACGGTCGGGGGGAAAAGTCTGAAGGAGCATTTGGAAGCAACGAATCATGCCCATGCGCTGGATTTGGTGCGCTCGCTTATCAAGAAAAAGCCCTCACGGCTGACAGCGAACGACGTACTTGCTATTCACGACATCATCCTGAAAGGGCTTGATGACGACAATGCCGGCCATTATCGCAGTGTGCCAGTGCGAATGTCCGGCTCCGCCGTGGTGATGCCTAACCCGTGCAAAGTGCCTGACCTGATGGACAATTTTCAATTGTGGCTCGCCGGCAAGCATAATGTGCATCCTGTGGCCTTTGCCGGTGAGGCGCATTACCGTCTGGTGACCATCCACCCGTTTGTTGACGGCAACGGGCGTACTGCACGATTGCTGATGAATCTGTTGCTGTTAATGTATGGCTATCCGCCCGCAATTATCCGCAAGCGTGACCGGCTGGCGTACATCGCGGCACTGGAAAAAGCGCAGCTGGGCGGATCGAAGGAGGCGTACGAGACCATCATCGCTCGTGCGGTTGACCGCTCACTGGATATTTACTTGAACGCCACCCGGGGAGAATCCGCGATTGAGGATATGGATACCGACGAGTTGCTGAAAATCGGTGAACTGGCGAAGGCCGCAGGGGAAACCGTGCCGACCATCCGCTACTGGACGAAGGAAGGTTTGCTGGAGGTGGCGGAGGTCACCGAATCTGGCTACCAGCTTTACGCCGCCGACATGGCGCAGCGTTGCGAGCAAATTCAAACACTGAAGCGTGAGCGGTTCACGCTTGAAGAAATTAAACGGAAGTTGGTGCATGAAAAAAATCACGGTTAACCGGTACCCTATCGGGCAGAACCCGATCGCAACCTATGCGCTGAAATAGGGCCTGGTCTTGCAAGCACACATCTCTGTCTCGCGTTGAGGTTGCGAGACAGCTGGATGGCAGATTCTACCGGCTTCCGCAACGAACGCGACGAGAATGCCGTTTCGACCATTCGTGCTCAGAAGTGGAGAACGAGACACGCCGAGCGAATAATAGGCTTATCCCTATGGCCACTGTTTGATTGAAGACCAGACCCCATCTCTCATGCCCCCATCTCTCGGTGTGCACCAGCCGACCAAGGTCGTCGTAGATGTACTGCGCCTGGTCGGCAGAGAGCGGTGCGCACAAACCCACCAGCATGATTACGAGCAGGCAACAGCGCAGAGCGAACAGCCGGCCTCTGCACATCATGTGTCGAAGAGCCTTAGACATAGGGAACACATCCCGGTATAATCTGCGTCCATCGGAGCATCATTGAGCATGACCATCCACACCAGCAATTCAGTGGTTGAAAAAATCGTGCAGCGTCTCGTCTCAGCCTTGTCGCCCGAGCGCATCTATCTCTTTGGCTCACAAGCCCGAGGCGATGCCGGGCCCGACAGCGATTACGATTTCCTTGTCGTCGTAAGTTCATCGACGTTGCCTCGGTATCGCCGAGACCAAGCGGCATTCGCAGCCTTACTCGGCGTCGGCGTGGCGAAAGACGTGCTGGTACTGACCCATGACGAGTTCGAGCGGCAGCGAACCGTCGTCTGCTCATTGCCGGCCACGGTGGAGCGAGAAGGTGTGCTGCTCTATGCAGCCTGACAAGGCTGCCGCAGTTCGAGGCTGGCTCAGCAAAGCCGCGAACGACTTGCGTGGCGCCCACATCGACCTGGACGCTGATCCCCCGCTGATTGAAGATGCGCTGTTTCATTGTCAGCAAGCGGCGGAGAAGTCGTTGAAAGCTTTTCTGACCGGCCACGATACGCCCTTCAAGAAGACCCATGACCTCGACGAGTTGGGGCGCGCCTGCCTGGAGTTGGATTCTACCTTGCGGAACGCCGTACAGCCCGCCGTACCCCTCACCGTCTTTGCTTGGGAATTCCGCTATCCTGGAGACACCCAGGTGCCATCCATGAATGAGGTTCGTGAGTATCTCGCCGTCGCGAACCGGCTCTATACGGCGATCCTCGCTCGAGTCCCTCACTCCTGTCATCCGTAACCGGTCCATCATCGCCCTCCGTCAAACACTCCCATCAGACCTGCCCCATTGCAACTCGATGTCAAACCTGTGGTCGTCGGCGTGCCGACACCACCCGTATTGCGCGTGATGGACAGCAGATTGCCAACCGCATCGTAGGTGTACGTCGCGACATTCCCTGCCCGTCGATCACCTGGCAAGGCGTCCCAAGTCGTCATAGATGTATCGCGCCTGGTCAGCAACGGCACTCGATAGCACCACTGCGGCACAGAGCATACACACGCCACCGAGCTGCGCCAATCTATGAAGGAACTGTTTCATCACACAACAACCTTAGACAAGAGGAGTCCACATTGGTATAATTTGGCCCATATTGAGGGACCACGAAATGACGACACGGACCATGCCGATCGCCGATCCGATGCTTGCCGAAATCGTGCATCGTCTCGTTGAGGCCTTTGGCCCTGAACAGATCTATTTGTTTGGCTCTCACGCTCGAGACGAAGCCGGCCCGGACAGCGACTATGACTTAATGGTGGTCGTGCCTCAGGCAATCGAACCAGGATATCGCCTGGCACAACAGGCCCACAGCCTCTTGTGGGGACTCGGCGTCGCAGCCGATATTCTCGTCTGGACATGCGAGCAGTTCGACAGGCGACGCCATGTCGTCGCCTCGCTTCCGGCCACCATCGTGCGTCAAGGGCAATTGCTCTATGCCGCCTGATCCAGCGCGTACCGCAGAGATACAGGCATGGCTGGCGAAAGTCGCCGCTGATCTGCGAGCCGCAGAACATGACCTGCTGCCGATCCCCCACTGCTCGAAGACAGCCTGTTTCATTGCCAACAAGCCGCTGAGAAGACGCTTAAAGCGTTCCTGACCTCGCGCAACACAAGTTTTCGCAAGACCCACGACCTCAACGAGCTGGGACTTCAGTGCGCGCAAGTCGACGCGTCGTTGGAGCCACTCTGTCGGCGTGTGGCACGATTGACCGCCTACGCCTGGATTTTTCGCTACCCCGGTCAACCAGGGGAACCAACCATGGATGAGGCGCGCAGTGCGATCAGTTTGGTCCGCGAGTTGCTCCGCAAGATCGAGGATCGACTGACCTGATCGCAGACCAGAAAAGAGACTAGAAAAGGTGTCAGGAACCGTTTTCATGCCCCCACCTTTAGCGTTTTCGGTCGCCCCTGCGGGCGCTGAGTCGTCATAGAAAAGGGGTCGGGAGTCTTTACAGCGAGCAAGTCTTACCGCTGTCGTATCCGAATCGAGCCGCATCACATGTGCCAACATACCGCAACCTTCTCAGGGGACACACAGAATTCACACATGCCGGAGGGGTGGATCGTGTACTGGCCTGGTCAAACGCTCTCAGACACAGACGCCCGGCCCATTCGGTGTCCCTCGAAGACCTGCGCGTCCCGTCTTTCAACAGGAGTGACGCATCAGTACATCAATAGTCATGCCTGACCCTATCTTTTTTTTTGCGGTTCAGCACATAACTGTATTTGTCAAAATCATTGATTCACCTACCTGACATCAATAAAACGCCCATTGTTGCGTGGATCCATAAAATTATCTTCCTTGCCAGAATACGGAACATACGCTTTCACACTGCAGTTTTCGCCGGGAAGTCCCAGATAGTTAGCGAATAGTCTTGGAGGTGCGCTTCCCGAATCCCAGGTGTCATACGGAAGACTGAAACCACTGGCTCCCCCAATCCGATGCGTATGGTATTCAGCCTTTACGTAAGGTCCTGCCGGGGTTCGGGGAGCGACTGTACCAGGACTATTGTCCGTTCTTGGCTTGGAAGCATAGAACATTCCATCTGTGCCCTGATAAACATATCCTCCCCACTCATTCCCCAATGAGCTTGTAGGTTTTGAACATATTTCTGTCATTACATCCTTTGCAGCTCCATCCTGGGAGAGGAATGGGTCTCCAGCTTTGAGTCCAAATGGGTCAACGCGAGTGAGCGGATTGTTTAGCACATAGAGATAAAAGTTAAACCCTCCTTCAAATCCTGAAGGATCGTTTGAGATGAAGCGATGCGAGCGCGAACTATAGTAGCGGCGACGATAGTAGTGGACATCGCCATTGTCGTTCTCTCGGCCCGTATATTGAAACGCATTTGATGACGCGCCGCTCACCGTCGTTTTCCCAAACGGCTCATACGAGTACGCGGTTGCAGATCCACCAGCAGCATTACTTAGTGCCAGACTGCTTCCCAACACGTCCGTGTGGTAGTACTCACTCCCTGCTCCGGCCTGCCGGATGAAGGGCTCGTCGATGTTGAGTGAGCGCAGGTAGTTTTCGCCGACTGCGCCGCCGCCGATCTCCGCGACGATATCATTCCCATCGTACGCAAACTGTGACGCCACACCATTGATCGTCTTGCTCGTGCGACGGCCGAGCGCATCGTAGCTGAACGAGGCTGTGATCCCGCCACTGATTGCAACCAATCGGTTCCTCGCATCCCATTGATAGGTGTTCACGCCATCGTTGGCGAGATTGCCATTCGCATCGTACGTGAGGGCGGCCCCCGCGAACGCCGTTTGCTCGTTGGCGGCGTCGTAGGTCGCAGAAGCGACAGCGCTTGGCAAGAGACTCGCGGTGCTATTGTTCCGCGTCAACGAGGTTCTGTTCCCTGCCGGGTCGTACTGATACGTCAAGGCCTCAATGATCCCGCTTGGTCCAATGTGGTTGATCGAGGTGAGCCGTGATGCCACATCATAGGCGTAGCTGGTGCTCGTTCCGTTTGGATAGGTCAGGCTGGTTCTCCGATTCGCATTATCATAGCCCAATCCAACCGCGAGCGAACCTTGAGCAACTTGGGTGAGGCGGCTCGATAGATCGTATTGATACGTGACCGGCTGTTGGCCATTGGCCGTCATATTGGTGCGACGGCCCAGGATATCGTATTGGTATGTGACCGAGCCTTGGCCTGTGACCTCTTGCATGAGCCGGTCTAAATTGTCATAGCTGAAATCAATCGAGCCCGATCCTGTGGCCGTGTCGCTGGTTTTCGTCAAGCGACCGACGGAGTCGTAGGTAAAGGTGGTGGTGCTGTCGGGATAGGTCGCGGCGGTTCTCCTGTTGAGCGCATCATAGCTGAACGTCGTTTGCTGGTTCTTTCTGTCCGTAAACTGGGATAGATTCCCGGCTAGGTCATAGGTATACGACTCCGGCCGATTCAACGCATCGCGTCTGCTACTGAGTCGATCCATGGTGTCATAGATATATGTCGTGGTTTGGTTCTTCGCATCGGCGACAGAGAGCAGATTCCCGTTTGGATCGTAGGTAAAGCGCGTGATCCCCTGCCGGGCATCGGCAATTTCTGTCACGCGGTTGAGCCCGTCGTAGCGGAAAAGGGTCGAGAGGCCGCGCGGATCGGTGAGACTCGTGAGGCGACTCACTGCGTCGTACACGCGTTGTGTGGCATTCCCCAACAGGTCGGTCGTCGTCACCAAGTTGCCGTTCGTATCATAGGCAAAGGTCGTGGGTGCTTCGGTGGCGATCGGACCTTGCACCGAGAGCGGCTGACCAAAACTGTTATGGGCGATGGTCGTCACCTGCAAACGTGGATCTTTCACCGTGAGCAAGTTGCCGTTCGCCGGATCGTAGGTGAACTCGGTGATCTGGTTCAAGGCGTCGGTAATTTTCTTGACCCGGTTAAATATCGACTCGTACTCAAAGAGGGTCGCCTGGTTTGTGGGATCGGTAATCTTGGTCACGTTCCCCGCTGTGTCATACTCGAATTTGGTCACCCGGCCTAATGTATCGGTAGCAGTCGCCACTTGATTGGCCGCCGTAAACTGTGTGGTACTGGTCTGCCCGAGTGCATCGGTCGTGCTGACCGGATAGCCGCGGGTATTAAAGCGCGTCGTGGTGGTATTCCCGCGTGGATCGACCACCGTCGTGCCCGTCACGGTGCCACCGGTGATCGTATAGCCCGCTTGCAGATTCTCCCACGAATCCACCGAGGGACAGGGCACGAAGGGGAGTCTAATGCTGGTCAATGTCCCCCCGGTAGGCGGATTCACCACCGTGCAACCCGCGCCGCTGCTGATCGCCCCGCTCAGTTGATAGCGGAATCGGTATTCACAGCCATCCGCTTGGATCTATCTGAGCACGCGCCCGCTCGGGCCATAGAAATTCTGCAAGAAGGTAATCCCCTTGGCATCGGTGATCCGGGTCATCCGATTCTGGCTATTGTACTCGTAGCGGGTCGTGCCGCCTTCAGGATCGGTCACCGTAGCGAGGTTCCCCGTGCCATCGTAGGCATACTGCACCGTCCGTCCAATCGGGTCGGTCACCTTCGTGATGCGAACGGCGTTTCCATAAGTCACTACTCAAGCCTGACCCCAATTCTTTGACCCGGCGAGTCGTGAGAAACTAGTCGTGGTCTTTCGCCCAATTTAGTTAAACCAGCACAACGAATCCGTGTGGTGCTTCCAGTATTTTGAGTCGTGCGATCGAGCTGCTGCGTGAGGCCCATGGTGAGGAAATTCACGGAGGGGCCGAAGGGAAAAATGGAACAGCAAACTGTCCATGAGAGATGCATTTATTGGACAGGCGGACGGGACAGGCTTCGCTGTCGCAGGTCAATTTTAAGCAGACTCTCCTGCGCGTAATTTCTGATTTCAACGTCTGGATCAGAGGCGCTCATCTCCTCTAAAACTAAAAGTCCTTACCGTTCCAACGCAGTTTTTTCTGCTGACTCGACTCCACTTTCCCTATCAGAGTTATACGTATTAATAGCGTGTAGATACCGAACAACTACCTTGCGGATCACTTTATCCTGGGAGTTTTTAAATGCGACAAAATGCTTACCTGGTTGACTCCGGTAAGCGGTTTTGACAGTATCCCGGCATGGGCCGGCCAGAGTATCCGAAGGACA